>TARA_B110000444_G_scaffold57320_1_pt1 | contig 10291 bp, 10 predicted proteins | sample TARA_B110000444 | Tara Oceans TARA_B110000444 (sample SAMEA4398370) | marine metagenome | biome: Polar Biome; feature: [SRF] surface water layer (ENVO:00010504); material: water (ENVO:00002006), including particulate matter (ENVO:01000060) such as... | depth 5 m
TTTGACTACAGGAATGTTGAGACCAAAGATACTGAAATCCAATTAATCGGGGAAAATGATTTGGGTCTGGTCAATGGTAAGGCCCTGATTTCAGTGGTAGCGGGAGGTCGGGAGCTCACGCTGGATTGTCGATACACTTGTATCTGGAAACATACCGATACCGGTTGGCAATTTCTTGCTTGGCACAACACACCGTTGCCGAAGTAGAGTCGCAATCGAGCTGCAGCTTTACCTGGCGTAACGAGTTGAGTTTCGGTCTGTCTTATCAGAACTGATATTTATTGTTTTTGCAAGCGGTATAGGCGCTACGGTCCATAAATATGACGTCATGGGAATGTTGTAAATGTATTGTCATCTACATAGTTGCTAGTGGCCATGGGTGAAGAGGAAAACTATGAATCAAAAAAATGAGATCGCAGGTTATGACATTTCGGCTGTTGAAAGCTGGATATCGGAAAACACGCAGGGTCTCACTGGACCTTTCAGCTGGACCCGTCTTGAAGGGGGGCACAGTAATCTGACCTACGCATTGCTAGACGCGCACGGTCGACAAGCAGTTGTCAGAAGGCCACCGCTCGGTGAGCTGCTGCCAAAGGCTCACGATATGGGTCGCGAATTTTCGATTATTAGTGGGTTGGGTGGAACAAAGGTTCCAGTACCCATTGCATATGGATATTGTCAGGATCCGACAGTTACCGGCGCTCATTTTTATGTTATGAGTCAGGTCGAAGGTCGAGCTCTTTTTGAGTTAGAAGATGCAGAGGAATACTTAACAGTCGAAGCGCGCGGTCAGGTAGGTGACTCCTTCATGGATGTTTTAGCCGAGTTGCATTCGATCGACCCTGATGAAGTCGGTTTGGGTGAGCTTGGAAAAAAAGAAGACTATGTGGGAAGGCAAATAAAAACCTGGTATCGAAGCTGGTTGGCTTCGGCGGAAGGAGCGAAATATGATGATCCAACTCTCCATGAGCTCCATGGTTACCTCAGTGATCGGAAACCCGAGCAGGGGCCCGCTCGAGTTGTCCACGGAGATTACGGTTTGCACAATTGCTTGGTCGACACGAGCGGCAATTTGACCGCGGTTTTAGATTGGGAGATCTCAACACTTGGCGACCCCATGGCAGATTTTGCTTATGCGCTCAATACGTGGACTGAGCCTGATGATGTTTTGGTCAACCGCGAGAACGCTGCGACTAATGCAAAGGGCTTCTGTGAACGAGCTCGGCTCATAGAACGCTACGCGTCTAAAACTAATTGTGATCTAAGCCACCTTCCATACTATTTAAGTTTTAATCACTTTAAGACAGCTTGCATTATTCATGGTGTCTATTCCCGTTATATGCAAGGGCAAAAACCAACAGACGGAGTTGACCTTGACTACTATCGCGAACGGATAGGGGTAAGCATCACCATGAGCCAACAGGCTGCTGACCTCCTTGCTTAAGCACAGAGAACGAGTGAATGAGAACTGATTGGAACCCTCTGCTCCGAGACGAGTTCGAGAAAGAATATTGGTCAGAACTTCAGGCGTTTGTTGCTAGTCAACGCTCCAAAACTCTAATTTATCCCAGAGTGGAAGATGTATTTCAGGCTCTACACCTGACTCCCTATCACGAAGTCAGAGTATTAATTCTCGGGCAAGACCCATATCACGGTGTAGGTCAAGCAAACGGACTCTGTTTTTCGGTTAATGAAGGAATTAAAGTTCCTCCGTCGCTATCAAATATTTATAAGGAGATGAAGACAGACTTAGGGTTTTCACCTCCTAATCATGGAAACTTAGGAGCCTGGGCCAAGCAAGGAGTACTTTTGCTTAACACGGTTCTAACGGTTGAAGACAGCAAGCCAGGGTCTCACCGGAACCATGGGTGGGAAATATTTTCGGACCGAATAATCGACGTCGTGAGTAAAAAAACTAAACCAGTTGTTTTCGTTCTTTGGGGTGCAGCAGCACAGAAGAAAAAAGCCTTAATTGACCTTGATCGGCACGTAGTAATCGAGTCCGCACACCCTTCACCGTTAAGCGCTTACAGAGGCTTCCTAGGGAGTCGACCTTTCAGTAAAATAAACCAAGCTCTAAGTGAGTTCGGCGTTGAGCCGATTGATTGGTCGATACCGCATCTTTAGATCTTTCTAATGATCACCTGTGGGGTAAATGTATTGATGGTGGTGTAAACCCATTCGACTTGTGAGAGATATAGCTCGTTCTTCTCGGTAACGACATCGATGGTCAGTCTTTTCTCGTAAATGGCGAGGTTCCTTGCCCAAACTCGGTTTAGCCATGATGGGCGTAGCTTAAGCAGAACCTTGCTGTTTTTGCCAGCGAGTACGCCAGTAACATCGGGGGTGATGTCCTCGTTGACCTGACATTGGAAAGGAATTAACGCAGGGCTTTTGAATGCAGACTCGTGGGCTTGGAGCGCTAGAACAAAAGAGCGACGACTGCGCATTTGGACTGCGAGCGTCGAGTGTCTAATAAGGAATTGATCGAGATCTCGAAGACCTTCGTCGGCTTGGGCCACGACAGTAACTGCAGCCAGGTCTAAAAATTCATGCGGCAGACCGACAGTCACTTCACACATTTTGGTGGCTCTGGTTCTTGGGAGGTCATGGAGAAAATCTTGAACTCCTTCAGATTTAAGTCGTTCGAGTGCTGCCGAAAGCCACCAGCGTCGCGATTTGTCTGCCTTGAAACAACCTGCCCATTCTTCGATGAAACCACCATCAGAAACAGCAGATTCCCACAGATTCAATACTTGAAGACAGGAAGGCGTTTTGCCTCCTAACGCTATAAGCGCTCTTTCGGCGTCGATTTCAGGATGAGCACAAAGCAATAATCGTCCTTCGCTCCAGACCACTTTGTGGGCAGACCCTTCGCATTGGACATTAAAAAATGCTGAAGGGATACGTTCGGTCCAATGCATGAGAGTTATTTACTTGCTGCTACAACTGAGATTTCGACGAGCCATTCAGGTTTCGCTAAAGAAGCCACAATCACTAACGTTGAAGCAGCTTTGTGATGATTTAATGCCGAATCTCGATGCCTCATTAGCATCTGCAGGTCTTGGTCAGGGACTACGTAGGTCGTGAGAGAAACAATGTCGCTAGGCTTCATCTCTGCGGTTTCTAGCATTGCGCGAATGTTCTGCCAAATAACCTTTAACTGGGTATCAAAATTGGTTGGGGTCGAACCGTCTTGGGCTATGGGAACAACTCCGGATGTATGAAGCCATTGCGACTCTTTCGTAGTCAAAATTGCATGCGCATAGTTCGCTGCCGGCGCAGCTATATTTTCGGGCCTAATTTCTTTTTTCAAAACCTCACCACCATGTTCTAACGCTTACTTATTCAAATCAACCCTAACTCTATGCTCGCAGCGAGCGAAGCCCCGAGCTCTATTGCAGCGTTTGTATCAGTTTCTGTAATGTCACCAATTACCTGCAGCGGAGGTCTGAATTGCGCCCATTGCAAGCCCTTCGCAAGTCGTTCCACGGACTGGATAGCGCCGGTCCCATCATTACCGGCTTTGACTATGAGCTGCCAAGGTTTCCCAACTGTTTTTTCAAGACACGCGTGCCAAATTTCTTCGAAAAAGTGTTTAGTTGCACCAGCCATTGACCCAAAATGCTCTGGGGTGGCTAGCACGAGAGCATGAGCAGCAATTACAGCAGAAGCTTCTGTATCTAAGGGATGTCGTATCTCAAGATCAATTTTGCAAGTTCCTTGCTCCGCAGCCAAGGCAATACCAGATGTGAACGCATCGACTAGCTTTTGGACTCCTCCGTCGCGTGATTGGTATACAACGAGTAACTTGAAACTCATACTCTAGTGTTGCGTATAAGCGTGGGATAGGGGAGCAAATGCCATTATTAAAAGTAGGAACCCACTACTCCATGCTGCTTGAAGAGCCAGGCATGGGAAAATTTCCGATTGATTTAGTACATTTGCCGGCCGATAAGCCGGAAGCATTGAATGGTATTGAAGTTCTTTGGAGTCAGATTTTCACGGCCGAGATGGCGCAGTACTCAGGTAGCTTGCAGCTGATCCAATCAACGGGGGCAGGTTTAGAATTAATCGACTTTGACCATGTGCCTAGTGGTTGCCAGGTCGCAATAGTGCATGAACACCAATGGGCAATTGCTGAGTGGGTCATAATGGCGATGGTCTCTCTTAACCGTGAAGCTCCTAAGCTTGATCGAGATGTTCGCGAACACAAATGGGACCATCATCCAATTAATTCATTCTCTGCTTCAGCGACTGAGTTAAACTCACAGACGCTTGGGATCATAGGGTTTGGACATATTGGCCGACAGGTATCAAAGTATGCTTCAGCATTGGGAATGAAAGTTAAAGCAGTAACTCGGAACCCTCCAAGTCATGACGTGGCGTCTGCACATGGAGCACAGTCCGTTGAAAACTTAGATCGATTAGTCGAAGTTATAAGTGACTGCGATCATGTTCTCGTAACTGTTGCGCTAGTTGACGAGACTGAGTCTCTCATTGGTCAAGATGAACTAAGTGCTATGCGAGATAGTGCTTGTCTGATTAACGTGGCTCGCGGTCCTGTAGTAAATGAAAGGGCATTGTATCAAGCTCTAGAGGGTGGTCAGATCGCTGGTGCAGCGCTCGATGTGTGGTGGCAGGAGCCGAACAAGCCAGGAGATCTCCCAATGCCATCCAAGTATGACTTTGCCGCTTTGACGAATGTCCTCATGTCTCCTCATACTTCCGCAATGACCAAAGAGGTTATACGGCGTCGACTTCAGGCTGCATACGCTAATTTTGATAGATTCAAATTAGGTGAGCCGATCGAAGGCGTTATCTAAGATGCTCCTAATGACGACAAACTTATCGATAGTTCGAGAATGCTAGGTATCAACTAATCATCCCAAAAAGTCTAAGACAGGGCAGAGATGAACGAAGAGCGTAGAGTCTCATTTCGAAAATCGCTTGAGAGTGATGGTGTTATTTTCGCTCCACTTGCGTTAGATCCACTTGCTGCTTTGTTAGCTGAGAAAGCGGGTTTTCAGGCGTCCTACTTAAGCGGGGGCGCGTTGGGTTTCCAATATGCGGTTTCTGAAGCTTTATTAACACTTACTGAAATTGTTGATGTTGCTCGCCGTATAACGGCGAGGTGCGATCTGCCGTTGATAGTTGATGGTGGCGTAGGATTCGGAGATCCGGTGCATGTACAACGAGCGGTATGGGAATTTGAATCGGCTGGAGCCGTAGCAGTAGAATTAGAGGACCAAGTTGCACCAAAGCGTGTTCACCATCATGTTGGAGTCGAGCATCTTGTAGACACTGAACTAATGTGCGAGAAAATAGCGGCCGCAGCAGAAGCTCGTTCGGATAAAAATTTTTTGATTATTGCTCGTACTGCTGGTAGCACTCATGAACGTCTCGACAGCGCTATCGAACGCTTAAATAGATACGTTGATTCTGGTGCTGACTTGGTGATGGCCTTTGGCGGAAATCACGACCTTGAAGCGATCAGTTCCTCGGTGTCTGCTCCTTTGTCGACCATCGCAAGCATGAATCGGCAAACGTCAGATAGATGGCATGATGTTGGTTGTTCTTTGGTCATCGACGCATTTACATCGCAAGCGATCATGATCTCGGGACTTGAGAAATTTTACGAGAACTTTAATAATGGTGAAGGTTTCGGAGTGAGTATTGATGGCGAGGCTTTACATCGTGAGTTAGTGGAACTTTGCGGGCTCAATTCGCTGCTTGATTTAGAGACCCGCACCACGGAAAAGCACAGCATTATGAAACGAACGGATTGATCGTGGACTCGTTACCCCTAGAAGATATTACGGTGTTGGACCTTTCAATAGCTCGAGCTGGCCCTACTGCTGTCCGTCAACTTGCTGATTGGGGAGCGAATGTTGTTCGAATCGAATCACCGGGCGGAGGTTTCGAAGCAGGTGGACATAGCTCGCCGGACTATTTGAATCTACACCGTAATAAACGATCAATCTGCATCGATTTAAAGAATGTAAATGGTAGATATCTTTTCCATTCAATGGTATCTCAGTCTGACGTCGTCATCGAAAATATGAGGACGCCAGTTAAACATAAACTAGGGTTCGACTATCAAACGCTTAGAGAAATTAACCCTAAAATCATCTTGGGATCGATTTCCGGATTTGGCCAAACAGGCCCTTACTCAGACCGTGGCGGCGTGGATCAAATCGCACAAGGTATGTCTGGAATGATGAAAGTAACTGGCTTGCCAGAACACGGACCTGTTCGGGCTGGCGTGGCAGTCAGTGACGTGACTGCAGGCTTACAGCTCGCAATCGGTATTTTAGTCGCCCTTCACGAGCGTCAAACAACAGGTTTGGGTCGATGGGTTCACACTTCCTTGCTCGAATCGATGATAGGGATGTTAGATTTTCAAGCGGCTCGCTGGACAGTAGATGGCGAGGATCCGCCTCAGGCTGGAAATGATCATCCGACTTTAGGACCCATGGGCATGTACCGCACTCTGGACGGTCATATCAACTTGGCAGCCTCCGGTGGACGTCTATGGGAAGCGTTTTGTCGAGAATTGGAATCGACTGAGTGGATAAAGGATGTTCGATTCGCTTCAACCAAAGCCAGAAAAGCGAATAGATCCGCACTGAATTTGCTTATTGAGGAACGATTAGTAACGGATTCTTCAGCTAATTGGGTGACGCGGTTGAACTCAGTGGGAGTTCCGTGTGGACCAGTAAATGGTGTAGCAGAAGCCTTCACTGACCCGCAGGTAGAGCATCTTGAGATGGCAGCGGTGACGGAACATCCTGATGCTGGTGAGATACGGATTATTCGAAATGCAACTAATATTGATGGTGTGCCAAATGGCATAAGGCGACCAAGTCCGAAGAAAGGTGAACACACGTATGAAATTTTGTCATCTTTCGGGTTTGATGATCAGGGCATAGCTGAACTCTTCGAGAATGGGGGAGTGCACAAAGCTGAGGGCGTTTAGTTGAGTCGGTAATCTTTCCACAAACTTGTTGCCATACACTTGTCTTTTGCTTCATGTACGCTGCCAATGGGCCGTTCTAAGTGGTTCGCAGGGTGGGTTTGTTGATTTGGTCACAACTGTTTAATCCGTGAATACCGCCACTTTCATCCTGGAACTCAGACTTATACTCTGCTCCCTCAGGTTGCTAACCTAGAGAGGGAGGTAGGCCATGGATCCTGAACTAGTGAAACTTTTAGATGAACGTGAATGCGAACGATTGATTTCGACTTATTGCCACTTGGTTGATTTCGGAAATGCCCCAGATATAGCGAACCTGTTTATGCCCAATGGAGTCTGGCTCGGTTTGAATGTGAAAATGAATGGACAACAGGATATTCGAGCACATTTCGAACAGAGACAATCTGTTACGCGTCGGCAATCCAGACATTTATGTACAAACATCGTTATTGATATGGGAGTTGATAGTGCTTCTGCTACCTGCTACCTCGTTAACTATCGGCATGATTCAAGTACAGGCGAAGCTGAATCCCCTGCGCCAGTCGGGTTGCCTAAATATGTCGGCGAATATCATGACACGTTCGAAAAAACAGCCGAAGGCTGGCGGTTCGCGGTTCGCCGTTTCGAAATAGCTTTTTTACGACCTGCGACAGTTGATTGAAGGCCTATTAATGCCAACGACTGGGTCAAACTTACTAGTGATTACTAGTTAGTTTGACCCAGTCAAAGTGTTCTGCAGATGATCTGCCTATTCAGCTGCAGCGGCGAAGCCCTTTGCTAGATCTTCAATGATGTCATCAATATGTTCGATGCCAACCGATAAGCGTATAAGAGAAGGGTTCACCCCTGTTTGTGCCTGTTCTTCTTCGCTAAGTTGGCTATGAGTAGTCGAAGCCGGATGTATCACTAAGCTTCGAACATCTCCAATATTGGCCACATGACTGTGAAGCTCTAGCCCCTCAACGAACTTCTTCCCCGCTTCTAGACCGCCTTTTATGTTGAAGGCAGGTATCGCGCCGAACCCTTTTCCGTTTGTTAACTCTTTAGCTCTTGTATGCCACGGACTGCTTGCAAGGCCCGCATAAGACACAGATTCTACTTGCTCGTGTTTGTCGAGGAAGTTTGCTACTTGTTGTGCATTGCTGCAATGTCGTTCCATTCGTAAGCTCAAGGTCTCTAAACCTTGTATGAAGAGGAATGAGTTAAATGGGGTCGTAGCAGCTCCGAGGTCACGTAGCATTTGGACTCTGGCCTTGATGATGTATGACCCATGCCCAAGCGCAGGCCAATAAGCAAGGCCACCATAGCTAGGATCAGGCTCAGTCATAGTTGGGAATTTTCCGCTAGCTCCCCAGTCAAAGGTTCCACCATCGACGATTAGGCCACCGATTGAGGTCCCATGACCGCCAATATATTTCGTAGCGGAGTGCACAACAATGTCTGCGCCATGCTTGATGGGATTGACCAAGTAGGGCGTAGCTGCGGTGTTGTCGACCATTAACGGAACCTTGTTACGATGCGCTACTTCGCTGACTCCTTCAATGTTGAGCCAATTATTTCGGGGGTTTGGATTAACTTCTCCATAGAAGAGTTTCGTGTTGTCCTGAACAGCCGCTTGCCACTGATCTAGATCATCGGGGTCATCAACAAATGTAACCGTAATGCCAAATTTAGGGAGAGTGTAATGAAACAGGTTGTAGGTGCCTCCGTACAGCGATGATCCAGATACTAAATGATCACCAGTTTCTAGAATCGTTAAGATTCCCAGCAATTCAGCTGCTTGACCTGATGCGACGGCTAATGCACCCGGAAGCCCGACGGCAGTCTCGGTCGCTCCTTCGAGAGCAGCGATTCTAGCTTCGAAGACACCTTGAGTTGGGTTCATTATTCGCGAGTAAATGTTGCCAATTTCGGACAATGAAAATAGGTTCGCTGCATGATTAGCGCTGTTGAAGGTGAACGAAGTCGTCTGGTAAATAGGAACCGCTCGAGCGTTTGTTGCTTCATCTGGTGAGTGCCCAGCGTGAATTTGTTGTGTTTCGAATTGCCAATTAGTCATTTTACTCCCAATTAATGGTTAATTTTTGGAAGGAAGGAACCCGAATCATCCTCGATGGCCAGCCGTTGGTTACGGTGGTCCTTCGGACAATTACTTGTGCTTTCGCACCACATCCCCACAAATGTGGGAAGCACCTTGGGTGTCCGTCCTAGGTTGCCGGGTTCATTAAAATGAACCGCTCTGAATGTTGTTGAGTAGTTAACCATCGGCATGGAGAAAAGACAACTTAGATTTTTAAAAGTTGACTAAATAAGTCGAGAATAGGGATAAAAGTAAACAGCATTCTCGAATGTTCATTTCGTCTAGGTGTTCTCTTAGAAGCCCGAGTCCTTGTCGACAACGCCCTCGACAGGACGTCCTTCCCGCAAGGCCACTAAGTTGCGACAAAAACGCTCCATGTTTCGACGCCCTCTGTGCTGGCTTGCGCCAGCTGTGTGCGGGGTCATAACGCAATTATCTAGATTCCATAGTTCGCTCGAAGCCGGTAGCGGCTCTTCCGGTGCAACATCAAGAGCTGCACCTCCAATATTATTATTTTTCAGAGCACGAACTAGAGCCGGACCGTCGATAATCTCGCCGCGCGTGACATTAAGTAAAATCGCCGTCGACTTCATCTTGTTGAAAAATTCATCGTTACAAATCCGGCGTGTTTCTTCGGTAAGAGGTAGGCCAACAGCGAGCACGTCGCTCTGCGCAATTAGATCATCGAAAGCATCCATCGATTCTACTTTCTCGACGCCATCACTTGGCTCAATGGGGTTCGTGTCGATAGCCCTGACGTTCATGCCAAAAGCAACAGCTCTTCGAGCCAAATGTCTGCCGGTTCCGCCAAAGCCGATTATTCCCATTGTGAGCCCTTCGAGCTCGATCTCTGAGAATCGCATTCGTTCGCGATTCTCCATGGACCAGCCATCTGCACCGAGCTGAATTGCCATTTTAATGCGTCGCGTTAGGGCGAGTAGCAGGCCAAATGCTGTATCAGCTAAGTGGCCACCGACCAAACCTTTTTCACTAGTTAGGACTACATCGCTGTTCACGAATTCTTCGTACATGAACATGTCAATGCCGGAGGCAGTTGCGTGCACCCAACGAAGCTCTACCGCCTTCTCAAATAGCCATTTGGGTGTAATGCCGAGGATAATATCAGCTTCTGCAACAAACGGTAACGCCTCTTTAGGGCCGTCTACTACGGTTACTGAGGCTCCTGGACCTGCCGCAGTTTGAATCATTTGGCGATCAGTTTCTGAAACTTCAGG
>TARA_B110000444_G_scaffold238324_1_pt1 | contig 10286 bp, 7 predicted proteins | sample TARA_B110000444 | Tara Oceans TARA_B110000444 (sample SAMEA4398370) | marine metagenome | biome: Polar Biome; feature: [SRF] surface water layer (ENVO:00010504); material: water (ENVO:00002006), including particulate matter (ENVO:01000060) such as... | depth 5 m
ACCACCCGCTCACACTCATCCTCTTCATTTTCTGCGCTGATCAAACGCAGTGGATCTCCTGGTCCTAGCTCACTCCAAAGCTGTTTACTAATTAAGTGAGGATTGTTGTCAATTAAGGTATTCGCAGCACGAAGAATACGCCCGGTTGATCGATAATTTTGCTCCAGCTTTATTATCTCTAGGTCTGGGAAATCAGTCTGTAACTGCATTAAGTTTTCGGGCCTAGCGCCACGCCATGCGTAAATTGACTGATCATCATCGCCAACTACTGTGAGTGCCTGTTTCTCATTGACTAAGGTTCGCACCAATTCATATTGCGCGAGGTTGGTATCTTGATATTCATCGACTAACAGATAGCGGATTCTTCGTTGCCATTTGTTAAGTATTTCTGGATGCTGCTTAAACAGCATTACGGGTGTCATTATAAGGTCGTCAAAGTCTACAGCGTTATATGCTTTGAGTGCTCTCTGATAACGCTCATAGAGCATAGTAATTCCCTGCTCACCAGTGCTATTTGACGCCCCAGTAGCTTGGCCCGGTTCAAGCAATGAATTCTTCCAATTCGAAATACTGCTTTGCACCTGATCAAGGAGTTTGTCATCGAGCTCGCTGTGGCGAACCATTAATTCCTTTAGGAGTTTGCGACAATCCTCTTGATCCAAAATAGAAAAACCTGGCTTAAAGCCCAGTGTTTTGATTTCTGTGCGAATAATACTTAAACCAAGATTATGAAAGGTAGAGACAGTGAGGCCACGAGCTTTGTCTTTGGACATCAACTTAGATACCCGCGCTTTCATCTCTCGAGCAGCTTTGTTAGTAAAGGTTACCGCTGCGATGTTCCTAGCAGGGATGTCGCATTGCTCCACCAAGTAGGCAATTTTCTGGGTAATAACGCTCGTTTTACCACTGCCGGCACCAGCGAGTACCAGCAGAGGGCCATCGATATATTTCAGAGCCGCCTTTTGCTGTGGGTTGAGATTATTCGCCACTAAACCTTACGCCATCTCTGAAATTGAGCTGCGTTTTTGGTTGAGTTGGCTTAGGGAACTTTCAAAGTCAGTGAGTTTTTGACGTTCTTTCTCGACCACCTCTGCAGGTGCATTGCCGACGAATCTTTCATTACTCAATTTTCCGGAAAGCTTTTTTGCTTCCAAAGAAATTTTATCAATTTCTCGATCCAGGCGCGCTAGCTCTGCGCTAATGTCAATTAACCCTGCCATAGGGACGAGTATTTCAAGCTCTCCGGCAAGTGCAGTTGCACTCATAGGTGCTTCAGAGGAGTCGTCCAGCCAGGTGATTGATTCCAAATTCGCAAGCTTGCTGAGAAATTGACGATTTTCATCAATGCGGCGCTGATCACCATCGCCGCCGCGAGTAAAAAATACATTCAGCGATGTAGCCGGGGATATATTCATTTCTCCACGTATATTACGAACACCAACGATGACTTTTTTAAGCCACTCGATATCTAATAATGCGTCCTCATCGACGAGTTGATTATCCGCGACAGGATAGGGTTGCAGCATAATTGTGCTTTTTGAGTCGACAGCGATACCTGCGAATGGAGCAACGTTTTGCCATATTTCTTCGGTTATAAAGGGCAGTAATGGATGGGCAAGCCGCAGCGTAGCCTCTAGGACTCTGACGAGTGTTCGGCGAGTACCCATCTTTAATGCTTCATTGCCTTTCTCGTCCCATAAAACAGGTTTAGAGAGTTCAAGATACCAATCACAGTATTCGTTCCAGATAAAATCATATAGTGCTTGGGTAGCGATATCGAAACGATAATTTTCAACGGCCGAGCTAACATCGCTCTGTGCTTGCTGAAATCTGGATATAATCCAGCGATCAGCCAAGCTTAGGGTGTAATCATTGCCATCCTGTCCACAGTCTTCACCTTCAGCATTCATCAAGACATAGCGCGATGCGTTCCATATTTTATTGCAGAAGTTGCGATAGCCTTCGAGCCTCTTCATATCCCAGTTAATGTCCCGACCTGTGGAGGTCAGCGCACAAAGCGTAAATCGCAAAGCATCGGAGCCGTGCGCTTCAATACCCTGCGGAAACTGTTTACGCGTGCGGCTAGCAATTTTGTCAGCCTGTTTGGGTTGCATCATATTGCCGGTGCGTTTTGCCACTAAGCTATCAATGTCAATGCCATCTATCATATCGAGAGGGTCGAGAACATTTCCCTTAGATTTGGACATTTTTTGCCCTTGCTCATCGCGAATTAGGCCTGTGACATAAACGGTTTTGAACGGTATCTGTGGACTGCCATCTTCATTTTTAACTAGCTCCATCGTCATCATCACCATTCTGGCTACCCAGAAGAAAATAATATCGAAGCCAGTGACTAAAACGTTAGTAGGATGGAATGTGTTCAATCTTTCGGTATTCTCAGGCCAGCCTTGGGTGGCAAATGTCCATAATGCTGAGGAGAACCATGTGTCTAAAACATCCTCGTCTTGACTCAGCTTAATGTCCCCTAAATTGTACTTCTGACGAACGGCTTCCTCGCTGCTGCCGACATAAGCTTTACCAGCCTCGTCATACCATGCTGGGATACGATGTCCCCACCAAAGTTGTCTGGAGATGCACCAGTCTTGTATGTTGCGCATCCACGAAAAATACATATTTTCATACTGCTTGGGCACAAAGTTTATACGTCCATCTTCAACAGCTTCAATGGCTGGAACAGCCAGCTTTTTTGCATCGACATACCATTGATTCGTCAGCATAGGTTCTATAACAACACCGCCGCGATCACCGTAGGGTACGGTCATATCATTTTCTTCGATCGACTCTAGGAGCCCCAGGGCCTCAAGATCAGCAATAATTTCTCGTCTTGCAGCAAATCTCTCCATACCCTGATATTTTTCTGGAATCGTTGCCCTAAGTTCGGGATTGTCGCTGCCGTCGCTATTAACGCACTCTGGATACTCGCGAATATCGCCATTGGTGGTTAGCATGTTGATCATCGGTAAAGCGTGTCGCTGACCAACATCGTAATCGTTAAAGTCGTGGGCCGGCGTGATTTTCACGCAGCCACTACCTTTCTCCATGCTGGCATAGTCATCGGCAAATATAGGCACCGATCGTGCCACTAGCGGCAAGTTGACTGAGCTGCCAATTAAATCCTGATAACGGGGGTCATTCGGATTTACAGCAATGCCTGTATCCCCGAGCATGGTTTCTGGCCGAGTGGTAGCCACCACAATATAATCTTTTCCATCGGCAGTTTTCTTTCCACCCACCAAAGGGTAGCGAAGATGCCACATTTTGCCTTTAACCTCTCGATTTTCAACCTCAAGATCAGAGATGGCGGTGTGTAGTTTTGGGTCCCAGTTAACTAATCTTTTTCCACGGTAAATCAGTTCGGAGTCGTATAGACGGATAAAGACTTCTTGCACCGCATTATAAAACCCATCGTCCATGGTGAATCGCTCAGTATCCCAATCAACTGAGTTACCCAAGCGGCGCATTTGTTCAGTAATCGTTCCGCCCGACTGTTCTTTCCACTTCCATATTTCTTTAACAAAAGACTCGCGACCGAGTTCCTCACGGCCAGGCAGATTTTCGGCGGCTAACTTTCGCTCTACCACCATCTGTGTGGCGATCCCTGCGTGATCAGTGCCCACCTGCCAGAGTGTGTTTTTACCTTGCATGCGGGCATAGCGTGAGAGCGCATCCATAATACCGTGCTGCAAAGCATGGCCTATATGTAAGCTTCCCGTCACGTTGGGCGGAGGAATGACAAGACTGTATGGACCACCATTACCGGAGGGAGCAAAGTAGCCATTGCGCTCCCAGGTTTTATACCATTTGGTTTCTATGTCATTTGGTTGGAATGTTTTGTCCATTATTGCAATTTTTATCCCAAAGGTATCTGTGACGTGAGTAGTTTACGGAGCCTGATTATAGAGGTTGCCGAGTTTTGTCGCTAGCTTTGCCGTCTGTTTGCGGTTAACTTTTAGCGTTATGCTTTAAACAACCCATTAGCCGCTAAACTTTTCAGACAGATCATGATAACTGAGAGCATACCCACGTTGCTTATAAAACAGAAAATTATCTCGTTTAGATTGCTCATATTCGTCATCTTGATAAATAATCTCAATGACTCGGTCAAAGCGACTGAACCAGGTTGGAATATCAGGCTGAAGGTTAATTAAAATTTGGTGATGATCGCCTGGATCTGGATCGCAGCTAACCGCTACTGGGGCGCTTTCAGTCCCACTACCATGGGGTAAAAAAGAAGAAGATTGATGATCCCATAGATGACTGTCTAGGGCCTTAACAGAATCGCTATCAGGCATTAAGCAGAGCACCTGCTGACCCTGAGTTAATGCTTTTTGTACTAGGTGAGCGACTAATGAAAAACTCATCATCTGGTCGCCAGCTAGTTTGTAAAAAGACACATTAGTCAAAGTTTAGATTGCCGACATTTGAAAGTTACGCAGCTCATTCGCTGACAGTCTTGCTGCGAATATATTCCATCAACATGGGTACTGGTCTGCCAGTAGCACCTTTTTTTGGGCCAGATAACCAAGCTGTGCCTGCAATATCCAAGTGCGCCCACTTATAGGCTTTGGTAAATCGAGCAAGGAAACAAGCAGCCGTAATCGTGCCGGCCTCCCCACCGATATTAGCCATATCAGCAAAATTACTTTTGATTTGCTTATCATATTCTTCCCACAGAGGTAGTCGCCAAGCACGGTCACCACTTTTTGTACCACCCAATAAAAGCTGGTCAGCAAGTTCATCGTCGTTAGACAAAAGGCCTGAGGTAAATTTCCCCAGAGCGCCAATCACTGCACCAGTTAAGGTGGCTATATCAATGACTGTGTCTGGGTCGAAGCGGCCCGCATAAGTCAGGGCATCACATAGGATCAGCCGACCTTCGGCATCCGTATTGAGTACTTCTATGGTTTGACCAGACATGCTTGTCACCACATCACCGGGCTTCGTCGCATTGCCAGCGGGCATATTTTCCACGGCTGGAACAATACCTATAACGTTGACAGGCAGCTTAGTTTCTAGCAGCGCATTCATAACCCCAAAGACAGAAGCTCCGCCGCACATATCGAATTTCATCTCGTCCATTCCGCGGCCCGGTTTTAGGCTAATACCACCCGTATCAAAGGTCACTGCCTTGCCGACTAAAACGATTGGTTTTAAGCTGCTGTCGGCTCCCGTATAGTTCATTACAATCAGGTTTCCCGGTTCTACTGAGCCTGTGCTGACTGACAGTAGAGAACCCATCTTGAGTTTTTTCATCTCCGATTCATTCAAAATGCTAGTAGTGAGGTTGGCTTGCTCTTCAGCGAGTTGGCTGGCCTGCTCGGCGAGATAGTTGGGAGTGCAGATATTCGCCGGAAGATTGCCGAGCTGCCGCGCGGTATTCATACCATTGCCAATCGCGCCACCGTAATTAAGACCCTGATTCGCGATGTTTGAATCATTCTCGCTGGCACACCAGTAAGTGACAGTCTCGAGTTTTTTCGGCTTAGGTTTCTTACCCGTACCAGAATACTGATAGGCAGCAGTCAGTGTACTGCGGGCAACTATAGTAGCCTGCCAGTCGTGGTCTTCGGCCAAGCCTTCAATTGCCCAGACAGCATTCACAGCGGGGGTTTTAAATAGCTCAGAGGCTCCGGCTTCAATGGCCTTAATCATTTTTTGAGGATTGGAAGCGCCATCTGTTCCCACCAAAATGATTCGTTTAAAGGGAGTGTTGAGGTTGCGTAAGACGCAGGCCTCAGAAGCTTTACCACTAAAATCTCCAGACTCGATGAGAGATGTGATAGCGCCGTCGAGCGCGGCATCAATTTGTTTAGCGATATTTTCTAGTTGTGACCCTGTTGGTAGAACGAGAGAATCAGCTTCGATCTTTAATAGTTGTGCTGAGGATGCATTAAACTCCATGTGAGCTCCATGTGGTTGCAGATTTGTTGTAAGATATGAGGCGCTAACGATAACAGTTTGTTTAACTACACCCAAGGGCTATAAGTCTAATATTGTGATTATTTTCCGTTATTTAACTCGCGAAATTTTATCGACGACTTTCGCTATCTGCGTTGTGCTTTTATTAGTACTCATTAGCGGCCGGTTTGTTAAGTACCTATCCAGCGCTCTAGCGGGAAATATGGATCCAGGCGTTATATTTGCAGTCATCGGTTATCGTATTCCAGGATTCCTTGAGTTAACTATTCCTCTCGCTTTTTTCTTGGCTATTTTGTTGTCCTTCGGACGTTTACATGTTGCAAATGAAATGAGTGTACTTAAAGCATGCGGTGTTTCTGAAGCTAATTTGGTCAGTTACACCTTGGTGATGGCAGTAGGTCTCGCGCTTTTAGTCGGATGGTTGAGTCTATCAATATCCCCCGCGGGCGCAGCCAAAGCAGAGACCATTTTGAAAGTTCAAAAAGAAATGACCGAACTGGACAAGGTCAGTCCTAAACGATTTTATAAGTTGAGTGGTGACAAGGGCATTACCTATGCTGAAAGTATCAACGATGACAGAGAGTTAGAGGACGTTTTCTTGGCGGTTACTGCAGGGTCTGCGGAGAATTTTGACAGTCGAACAGTGGTGATTTTTGCGAAAAAAGGCCGCCAGCAACGCTCCATAGACGGAACCGAACGATTTTTTGTCCTCGATCAGGGCTATCGTATTGAAGGCATTCCGGGTAATAATGATTATCAAATTACCTCCTTTGAACAGTATGGTTCGAAACTAAGCTCGCCCAAGAGGGTCGCCGAGGATCCTGAAACTGATGCCATACCCACCGCAGAACTTTGGGAGACTGAGAAGCCACAGCTTAAGGCGACTTTGCAGTGGCGGTTGTCAACACCCCTGATGCTCCTGATAATCGTGATACTGGCAGTCCCTCTGAGTAGAACTAATCCTCGCCAGGGACGATTTGCCAGGCTGCTACCCGCAATAATGCTTTACTTCGCCTATCTACTTTCTTTGAATGCTGTTCGTGGGAGCATTGAATCCGGTGGCATTTCCTCCGACGTGACACTGCTGCCAGTGCATCTAGGATTCCTGCTATTTGGCTTGGCTTTGGCCGGCTCTGAACGGTTACGAAAGTTCAAAAATACGGTTAGTGATCGTTGGGGTAAACCCTCATGATGCGTCGCTTATCTCGCCATATTGGCAGCACAGTCTTCAGCTCGATACTTGTCGCGCTTAGCGTTATCGTAGGGCTTGATGTCGTGGCCGAGATTATTGATCAAACTCGAGCAATACAAAGAAATTATCACTTCTTAGATACGTTGATTTATGTATTTACAAAATTACCTTCGACGGTTTACGAATATATCCCCCTTTCTTCACTGATCGGTTGTCTTTACGGCCTGGGGCTGCTGGCAGGTAATAGTGAAGTGACCGTGATGCGCGCGTCAGGAGTCTCTTTGGTGCGTATTGTGTATTTTGTAATGAAGCCAGTGCTTGTGTTTATTATTCTCAGCGCTGCCATCGGAGAGTATTTTTCGCCTTATTTGGATCAGCGCGCAGAGGGAACTCGTGAATACTTGCGCAAAGGTTCTTCAACCCAAGATTCAGCTGCCGGCCTATGGATTCGTGAGGAACGTGAGTTTATGCATTTCAACGCAGTGTTTCCAGGCGGGGTTCTTTACGGTGTTACTCGCTATCAATTCGATGATCAGCAAAATTTGCAACAGGCAAGTTTTTCGAGCAGAGCTACCTACAACGCTAGCGAACAGTTTTGGGTCGAAGAAAATGTCTCTATTACTCGATTTGATGACAATAAAACCGTGACAGAGAAGCAGATAACCCGCCATTGGGATTCTGAGCTATCGCCACAAATACTGACTGTTAATATATTACCCGCGGCATCATTGCCGATAAGGATACTGGATAGCCACATTGAGTTTTTACGTCAACAAGCAGCAGACACTGCTATTTATGAGCTTGCCTACTGGCGCAAGATACTCCAACCGCTAGTGGTTTTAGGGCTAGTACTGATTGCCATTTCTTTCGTTTTTGGCCCTCTTCGAGACGCTACCATGGGCTTCCGTATTTTTATCGGAGTGCTAGTCGGTATAGGCTTTAAAATCCTACAGGATCTGCTCGGACCATTCAGTATAGTCTTTGGATTTCCTGTGGTGTTCGCGGTTGTTGCACCTATAGTGTTATGTCTGTTGGTGGGCTTATACCTTTTGCGGCGTAGCGGTTAACCGAGTAATCGCTTCATTCCAATTGGCCACTTTCTCATCGCGCAGCGGCTTAGCCATTATGGGTTCAAAGCGTTGCTGACATTTCCAGGCACCCGCAAATTCCAGTTGATCTGGCCATAGTCCTGTCTTAGACCCGGCAAGCCAAGCGGCGCCCATAGCGGTCGTCTCAATAATATAAGGGCGCTCTACCGGCGACTCTAAAATATCGGCTAAACACTGCATAGTCCAGTCGCTAGCCACCATACCTCCGTCTACGCGCAACACCGTTTTTTGTGATTGAGTCCAGTCCGCGTGCATTGCTGTGAGCAGATCCAGAGTTTGGTAACAAACAGACTCGAGTGCGGCTTTGGCAATTTCTGCCGGGCCGGTGTTTCGGGTCAAACCAAAAATCGCCCCTCGTGCGTCCGCATCCCACCAAGGTGCGCCCAGTCCTGTAAACGCAGGAATCATATACACCTGCTCGTTGGGGTCTGCTTGTAATGCCAGGTCGCCACTTTGCTCAGCGGATTCGATAATACCAAGACCATCTCTGAGCCACTGAACCGCGGCACCGGCAATAAATATTGACCCCTCCAAGGCATAGGTCACTTTTCCATCTAATTGGTAGGCAATAGTAGTGAGCAAGCGGTTATTAGAAACAACAGCATTTTCACCGGTGTTGAGTAGAGCGAAACAGCCTGTCCCATACGTGGATTTCATCATGCCGACATCAAAGCAGGCCTGTCCTATAGCTGCGGCTTGTTGATCACCTGCTATGCCATAAATTTTTATGGGTGCGCCAAAGAGGGTTGTAGTGCCAAAATCGTCAGCACTATTCTTGACCGATGGAAGCATTGAGCGAGGCACATTAAAGAGTGCCAAAAGTTCATCATCCCAATCTCCAGCATGAATATTGTAAAGCATGGTGCGTGATGCATTAGTGGCATCAGTGGCGTGTACCTTGCCGTCAGTTAAGTTCCAAAGTATCCAGCTGTCTACTGTGCCAAACGCGAGTTCTCCGCGGTCTGCTTTCTCTCTCGCATTAGCAACATTATCCAACAGCCACGCGATCTTGGTTGCCGAAAAGTAGGGATCTAAAAGTAAACCTGTCTTAGCGCTAATTAGGGCTTCGACACCCTTCTTTTTAAGAGAGTCGCAGAGCGCAGCAGTGCGCCTGTCTTGCCAGACAATTGCGTTATAGATTGGTTTTCCGGTAGATCGTTCCCAGACAATCGTTGTTTCTCTCTGGTTAGTAATGCCAATTGCGGCAATGTTCGATGCCTCAACCGAGGCCTTAGATATGACCTCTTGACAGGTCCTCAGGGTTGTTTCCCAAATGTCATCAGGATTGTGCTCGACCCAACCAGGCTCAGGAAAGTGCTGAGGAAACTCGCACTGCGACTGGTCTGTGACCAAAAGCTGCTGATCAAACAGCATGCTTCTGGATGATGTTGTTCCCTGATCTATGGCGAGAATAAATTTCTTAGCGTTCATGGTTTTTGCACTGCGTTAGATTTTTATTTACTTTTTGGTAATGTCACCACTTTTGTCGAGGTAAGACGATCGTGAAGACATTCTCTATTGGGTGGTATCAAACACCACAGATAACCTAGTCCAAAACAAGCCAGAGATACTGGGGCTAGCAAGGATCGCTGCCAGCATTGGCCGACAGTGGCAAGTTCTCCGCTAGATTGCTGAAGTTTTAGCCGCCATGCCTTCATACCCATCGTTTGACCTTGCTTACGCCAACATATAAAAAAGTAACCGCACAGCATAAATGCTAGGCCAATCATCAGTGCTATGTTAGCCATAAGAGGAAAACCCGCCCATTGACTATCACTGTTAGGCATTCCGTAAAAAGCGAACCTCAAAGGAGTTATGACTGTAAGGGCATAGGCCATAACTATGGCTGCCAACAGGAATAAATCATATACCATTGCCGCGATACGACGAGTTAAACCCGCTATTGGATATGTTATTAAGTTCGTAGATGCTGTTTTATCTTGGTTCATGAATTAGGTAACATTAGCTTTTTAACATTATTTGGGAATCGGGAAACGATTGATAACAGAAGTGTGCCCAAAGCCAGTACAATGCGCAATCAACGA
>TARA_B110000444_G_scaffold25073_1_pt1 | contig 10285 bp, 8 predicted proteins | sample TARA_B110000444 | Tara Oceans TARA_B110000444 (sample SAMEA4398370) | marine metagenome | biome: Polar Biome; feature: [SRF] surface water layer (ENVO:00010504); material: water (ENVO:00002006), including particulate matter (ENVO:01000060) such as... | depth 5 m
TATAAATCTATATATCAACAAATTACAGATATTGATTTAACTAATACAGAAAAATGTATTAATAATCAAGGACAAAATTTATTTGCTGATAGTGATGCTATTATTAAAGGACAAAATTCATGTACAACTGATAATCATAGTTGTAAAGAAAATATATTTGTAAAAGAATATACTAAAACACAATATGATAATATGATGCTAATTAATAATGAAAATAAAAAATTATGGTATGATAATAATTATGTAACAGATTATGATGATGTATATAAAACAGCTGTTGGACATGATCTAACATCGGCTCAACAGAACAATACATATTCAAACTTTTGGAAAAATAGATATCATAACGAAAACCAATGTCCTCCATATGGTACTGGAAAAGAAAATCAAGTTAATAATTTATATAATGTAAACCCCGCGTATAATTATGGTCTTAAATGGAAAAAATTACCATCAGATTTTAATATTTCTGGTAAAATAATTATTGAAATATATGATTATGATGTACTAAATACTACATTAGACAGTAATGTAAATATTATAGATTTAACAAATTCTCAAAATAATATAAGATTTAAAAATACTCAAGGTAATACTATTAGTATTTCTAATATAACTAAAAATCATTGTTTGATGATAACATATATAGATGATGATGGTACTGAATTTAATAATTATTATGAAGTATTTGGTACAAATAAATGTAGTAGTTCTCAAATTTGTTCTTCTAAATCAAATGAAACAAATACAGATGATTTTAATAGACATGTTGAAAATATATATAGTGATCAAGAATATTGTAATAATTTAAATACAAAATATAGCGATCGTTATACTCCATCACAAAAAACTAGTTTTGAACAAGGTAATTCATTTAAAATTAATAATATTACAGATTTAGAATCATTACTTTATTATCCAAATAATTATGACGATAATTATAATTTATACGAATTTAATAGTGTTGAACAAACTTCTGCTCCTCAATAATAAAAAATATTTTATAAAAATAAAGTATGATTGAAATTTTTTTATTACTATTAACAATAATAGTAATTTTTTCAATATCTATTTTAATTTATACAATTATAAAAAACAGAGAAGGTTTTACAAATATAAATGATACAAAAGATATAAAAGAAGCAAGATTAAAATTAAATTTAGAAAAAAATTTAATAAATTATCAAAAAGGTTCTAAAGGTTTTGATGGTGAAAAAGGTAAACAAGGACCACCACCTCTACCTCCCGATGATGGTGTAATTGGTGAAATGGGCGACAATGGAATAAATGGTAAAAATTATGGTTCATTAATTTTTAAAAATAATGAAGATAAAGTAATAGATAGTTTATTAAATCAAAATACAAAAGATCCAAAGCATCATGACTTTAATATTCAAGTACCTGATGCAGTTCAAGGTGCAACCGGTGTTGTTGGTACTATTTTATTTGTAAATCATAAAAAAGAAATTATTGGTAGTTACTATCCTCCAGATGGTCCCGATGGCACATATGCAAAATCATTAAAACCCATAATTATTGATGTTCCTCAGGGAATTATTGGTGAATTTGGTGATAATGGTAAGGATGGTAAACATCCAATAGGACCACAAGGAAAAATAGGAATAATAGGTAATAAGGGAGCAGATGGAGAAAGAGGAAAACCTGGACTAAATGGAGATAAAGGAGCTATTGGTGGGGGTGGTGATGAAGATATATTTAATAATGTAAAAGTTGGTAACAAAGTATGTTTTAAAGAAGATAATAATGCATGTATAGATATTGATATATTAAAAACTTTAGTTAACTATGATGATTATTTAAGAAAATTAGAAAATAGAAGATTGAGAATTATAAGAAAATTATGTTATTTAGAATTCTATGACGAATATAATAATGAAAAACACGAAAATAGAGATGAATTAATAATAGAATATAAAAGACAATTAAAAGAAATATATGATTTTAATGAAGTATCATTTAATTATTCTGAAATTGTTAACAAAGATACAGGTACTTGTCCAGAATTCCCAGAAAAAGACGAATGTACATTTAATGAAGATCATTTAAATGATGAAAATCAATTTTTATTCAATAAATGTCGATGTGAAAAATTAACAACTAATTGTGGCAATGGCATGTTTATATCGAGAGAAGCATACAAAGGCAAAGATGATAAAGAGAGAGATGTATATGTTAGCGATAATAAATGTTCTGAATGTACATTAAAAAGAGAACATGTTGATAAAGAAAAAAAAGAAATATATATTGGTTGTGATGGTGTATATGATGGTATTGCTGCAAGTTGTGAAACAAATCAATATATAAATGTAATAGGTGGCAGTAAAGGTTATGAATGTAAAGATGTACCTGCTGGACATTATATTACATCAAATAGAACAGGTATTGAGATATGTCCTGTAGGACATAGATGTGTTGAAGGAAATTTAATAGAATGTACAGGAAATCAATATCAAAATAAAACAGGGCAATCTACTTGTTTAAATTGTACTGATAATTGTGGTCGTGGAAAACATAGGGGAGGTTCGTGTACCAGCACTACAAATTATTCTTGTAATAATTGTTCAGGTGGTCATTATTGTACAGATGGATTAACTCAAAAGAAATGTGGTCCTTCATCTTGTCCATCAAATCAATGGTTATCAGAAAGTTGTTCGCCAACATCTAATAATAAATGTTCTCCATGTGGGGGGGGTTATATTTGTAATGGAAGTGCAAATAGGTACCCGTGTAAATCATGCAATAGTGACCAATATAAGGTAAGTGGATGTAGTTATACTTCCGATACCGTCTGTGCTACTTTCAGTCCATGGAGGAAGACGGAAGGGAGTAAAGTCGGGGGGGGTGCTCCTGGTAGAGAATATACATGGGCAGTTGTGAGGGCTGGCGGGGGATATGACTATAGTCTTATATATTGGGGTAAAGAATTAATTAAGGCGACTGGTCAAGTTAGTGGTATAACGACAGCAAGAGCAAGTAGTAATGTCGTTTTTCAATTTAGGAAAGGTGATTTATATGATGATTGGGACGATCTACTGTTAGAGTGGGCGTATGACGAAGCTCATTCTTCTTTTCATAAATATAATAATAGTTGGGGTTTTGGACGATATGGTCATTGGAGTAGTGCAAAAAGTTACAATTTAGAATATAGATTCGTTATTCTCTAGACCAAATAATTAAATTAATTTTAAACCATTTTCGGTTATATAATTTGATAGTATATCATTTGTAATATCACTAATTTCTTTAATTTTTTTTCCATAAGTTTGAGGCGTTTTTGGAAATAATCTAACTTTATGAGGCCAATGTGAAGTCATTCTTAATTCATCAAATGCCTTTTTTCTTTTATCTAATTCTTTTTTATTAGCTAAATTCCTAGGAGTCATACAAATATAAACAACGCATCTAAAATTAAAATTATCAGGAGAAGTTTTATCAACAGGATTTCCATAGTGAAGTGTTCTACTATCCCAAAATACACCATAACCTTTTGGACATTTAATTCTTTTTTCTAAACAACCATTATTAATATAGAAGTCATATTGTTCTTTATTTTGTAATTTAAACCAATCTTTTTTATCTGTAATTTCAAATTCTTCTCTAAATTGTTTGTGAAAATTATTACTATTTTCTAATATAACTAAAGTTGCATCACCTTCTTTGGTATCGTAAGCATTTATCCAACTTTGAATACATTCAAAATTATTTCTAGTATAACTTTGATCTACATGAAACCAAGAATTTTGATTTCTAGTCGGTTTATCTAATATATAAATACTAGCACCATCAAAACTAACAATTAAATCATCAGTATCCCATATTTTTGAGAAAACTTCTTTTACTTTAGGATTTTGTCTAACTTTCCAAACTAATTCGGAATGTCCTACTTTCCAATGTTGAAGTAACATTTTATGATTAGGAAATAATTCTAAAATTTGTTTATAGGTACTTTTATCATTTCTATTAATTGGATTTTCAAATTTACTTGTTAAATATTCTAATAAATTCCATTTATCATTTATCATTTCACAACATTCATTTTCATCTAAAATAGGAGAAATTGCTACACCATATTTTTCAATTGTAATTTTGATATTTTCTTTATCAGTTAAATATTTTTCAAATTCATATAATGATGACATTTGTTTTTAATTAATTTTTTTATTAAAATCAATTTTTTTTTAATATGCTTTCTCTTTCAAAATAATATAATATATTATTAATAAAAATAAATGCTCTTTACCGGGTTCGAACCGATGACCTTGGCCTTATCAGAGCCACGCGCTACCAACTGCGCTAAAAGAGCATAGTATTATTCAGAAAATCATCATTATAATACATAATATAATATGTTTAATTCTTTATATAATATTATTATGTGTTTTTCTTTTTGATTTAAATGAATATTTTTTCATTTTTTTGTACAAATACTTTTAAATGGTTCAAATAAATTTTTATTTAAATAATCATATATATTTGTAAATTCATTTAAATCATCTTCTTCTTGATAAACATCATCATCATTTTCAATAAATAACTTATCAAGTTCAGTATAATTATTTGTTTTTAATCTTATTTTTTTAAAGGTTTTACATAATACCATTTACAACATTCAAGTATAATAGATAATGACAAATTTATTTTTCATATATAAAAAAGTTAAAGTAATTAACCATAAATATAATTATTGATTTCTTGTGCATATAATTTAAACATATCTACTATATCTTTTTTACTATTAATTGAATGTCCATTCCATGTCCAATTAATAGCATGTTGATATCTATTAAAATGTATCATCAATGTTATATATTGTGTATATCCATTTTCTGTTATAGAATATGGTGGAACATATTTATGTAATAATCTACCTTCTTCAAATAATTTAAATATTCTAAATAACATAGTTGTTGATGATAAATCATTAGAGCTAGTAGCAAAATCTCCAGTTGGTTCAATATTTGAAGGTATTGTACATATATGATATAATTTATATTTTGAATCTCCAAATTTTCTATATAAATCTATACTATAAAATTCAAGATTGTGGTCATTAGTACGATAATCACCTTGAACAACATGATAATCAATTGTAAGTTTTTTATCAGTTATTGGTTTTAAGAAATACGGTCTTTCAATATTCGGTTTAATTATTTTCATTACTTTCATTAATTCATTTATATGTTCTTCTGTATATTGTACTCTTGTTAAAGGATTTATAAATGGTTTTTTTGTTTGAATACATTCAATTAGATAATTATAAAGCGCTGGTGCATATATACATTCGGTTTTATATTTATCTTTTTTATGATATATTTTTAATCTAACTAATAATTGTAATTTAGATAAAGGAAAATCTTCGCTATCAAAATCATCTTTAGTTAATATATCATTACTATCATTGCATCTATCTGCTAATTGTGATTCTTCAACAAATTCATCATATAATATATTATTATTAATCTCTTCTCTAGACATAGAAAACAATATATTATCTTTTGCAATGTCTTTAATTTCTCTGGAAGGAGACCTTTTTTCAATAAATTTAACTAATTCTAAATAAGGCATTTTCTTTACTTTTGCATATTCTTCAATATTTTTTTTTGATTTTTCATACTCTTTATTAAAACTTGACATTACATTATCGGGTATATAAAAAGGTTTTTCTTGTCCATTAATATAAGTTCTACCATTTGGTAATTGTATTGTAAATCTTTGTTTGGGGGGAGAAGGTGATTTAGCAGTCGTATTTTTTTTTTTTAATGTTTCATATTCTTTGTATTTTGTTTCATATAAACTTAAATTTTTCTTTCTAGCAGTGTCTTTTAATTTAAATTCCTTTTCAAAAGCAGTATATTCTTTATCATCTAAATAATTTTTTTTATCAATTGGTTTGAGTGTTTGTGGATTTATAAACCTTTTATATTTATCATTTTTAAGTATTTCCAATGCATCTTCGTATTTTTTAAAATATTTATCTAATGGATCTTCAATCAATTTAAATTCTTTATTTTCTCTATTTTCAACAATTGTAGAATTTACTTTTAATAAATCATTAATATCATTCCAATATTTATCATAATCAGAAAATAATTTCAAATAATATTCCATCCATTTTGGATGTACTTGTGAACGTCCGTTTTCAAAATAATCTAAAATTATTACACCATTTGAAAGTTTTTCTGTTTTCATAAAAGTAATAAAACTTTTTATTGATGTTGGATAAAATTTTGAAAAAAGAGTTTCTATTGTATCATTATTAAAATCAAAATTGAAATCTGGATCAACTATTAAACTCACCATATTTTCGCAATAGTCTTCAAATCTCTCCACAAATGTCTTTGATGAAACTAAATTTTTTAATAGTTCTATTTCTGTATCAAATTTATTATCTTTTATTTCTGTATCTTCCAATCTAGATGTTAATAAAGAAAATATATTAAGATAATGTTCTGTTTCTGTATTATTTTTGTTAGTTTCATTATAATATAAAAAATCAAATTTACCATTAAATAATAGATGATTTTTGGGCAAATAATTTTCCAAAATTCTTTTATGTGTATATTTATTTTTTAATAAAATATTAAAAGCTTTTTTCCATATAATATGATATTCGTCACTCATCGCATCCATATATTTACCATCGATTGGATGTAAAAATGGACTATCATACCACCTTTTTATATCATCTTCATCATTGAAAGTTTTTTTAGAACTAATTTCTTTAGGACCAGTTTTAGATCGATCATTATTTTTCATATAATCTTCAATATCAGTAAATGAACTATTTGGTATTCCATTAAAATCGTAATCTTTAAATTTATCTATATTCTCAATAATCCATAATAAAATTAAGTTATATGTACTATCCTCTCTTAATGTTTCAACACTTATTTTACTTGTATTAAGTAAACCGGGTATTTTATTATCAGTTATATTATAGACTTTTATTTCGTCTAACCATTTAATAAATTTAATACCATCATCTTTATTATAAAATGTATTAATTTTTTTGAATAAATCCCTCGCTTTTTTACTATTTTTTATAGCGATAACGTCCATATATATATTCTTACTATATACTTATAAAAAAAATTGTTTCACTTTTTAGAATATACTTTAGAAGTTTTTTTTTTAATTTTAACTAAATTTAATTTACCATTTTTTTCTTCATCAAAATAAATTATTCTTTTTTCAAAAGTAGAATTAATATTAGAAAAATCTTTAATAGGTTTTGGTATCGTTGTTTTTTTTGTTCTCATTATTAATAGTAAATATATTAAATAAATTGCTACTTATTTATACTTAAATAAAAGAAAAATGATATATATGATATATGATATACGTAACATGGATTTAACACATAATGATATTAATGATGAAATTTGGAAACATTTATCATTTTTATCAATGATTAAATTATCAAAAGTATCAAAAAATAATAAAAAAATATATGACAATATATGTAATTCTTATAAAATCAATAAATTGTATAACGATTCGTCAACAATATATAGTTTTTGTTTTAAAATTATTCAATATGAATGTAAAAAATTTAATTATAAAATTAAGAGAAAAACAAGATTTATTATAATTAAATTTATTGCAAAAAATGAATTAAATAATTATATTAAATCAAACAATTTTATAATATTATATAATTTTATTATACTAATTATTCATAGTTTGAAAAAAAATTATAAAAAAATAATTAATATATTAGAAAATATTGATTATTCAAATATATTATTTCAATATGAAAAAAATTTTGCTGATATTATAAAATTAAATACTAATTTCGTAATTACTTATTCAATAGATGAAATTTCAAATTATAATTATATTATAAAATTAATAAAAATTACTTGTTTTATTCATACATTAATATTAAGTTCTGCAAATATTGATAAAAATACAGAATTTATTAATGTAACTAAAAATAAAAAAGAAGAGTTAAAAAAAAATTTAATTAATATTTATTCAAATAATGAATATCCAAAATATTTTATTAAAAGAATGTTAAAAATACTTAAAAATATTAATGCTTAGTTTCCAAAAACAGATTCTCCATTATAATAAATATATAAATATCCATCTTTATTTTTCATTTCATCATATATATTTCCCATTAAACTTGTTAAAGGAGGCAATACATTATTAATAAATATAAATAATGCTTTTTCAGGTGATAATTTTATTCTTTTTCTAATAACTGTTATAAAAACGCCTAATGTTATATCAATTGGAACTAAAAATTTATGTTTATCCATATCTAAAAATTCACACCCTGCTGTTTTTTTGACATAAATAGGAACTCTCTCTGGATATTTTTTTCTTATTTTTGTAGTTTCTTCTAAAGTTCTATCAAAATTATATGACATTATATATAAATATACAAAGATATAATATTTAAATAATTTCTAGTTTATTAATAAATGAAGAGTAAATGTGATAATATTATATCATTGAAACAATATGGTCCAACTTGTTGGTTTAATAGTATTTTAATGGCATTATTATATAGTGAAGAAAGTCGTAAATTACTATTAAAAAAATCTGAAAAATGGAATAAAAAAATAAAAATATATAATACAATTAAATATATTTTAGAAAATAAATATTTACGAACAGATAATATATACAATGATTATATATATTTTGATAAAATTCGTCCAGAATATATATTAAAAGAATTACATAAATATAATAAAAAAAAATTTGATTTTGATCCAATTAAAAATAAAAAAAATGGTTACAAAAGTGCATTATATATTAGAAAAATATATAAATTATTAGGTGTCAAAATATTATTTTTAGATTATGATAATAATAATAATAAATTGTATTATTCATTATTTAATAATGTAAATGTTAAAAAAATGAAAGATAACAGAATAGCATTTAAGTTTCAATTTAAAACAAAAGAAACGATAGATAAATATTCTAAAGATCCAGATGTTATAATAATACATATAGATCAAAATAATGTACCATATAATGATTATCCAATTTATTACCAATTAGCAGATAATAAATTTGAAAATATATTAAATAATTTTAAAACAAATCAAGATAAAATAATATATTCAAATAATGAATATATAAATGACTCAATATTACTTACAAATTGGAACAAATCGATAGATGGAATTGGAGGACATTCTATTGCAGGAATTACATGCAAAGATGAAAAATATGTATATAATGGTTGGACAAGAACAACAGTAGATCCTAATATAAAGAATATATGGTCAAAAATAAAAAAAAATAATAATACATTTTATTATAATAAATTTTTAAATAAAAGTGTTTGGTATAAAGATTTACCATCAGACGCAAATATTGTTGAGAATAATTATTCGATACCATGTGAATTAATGAAATTTAATTGGAGTTCAAATCAAAAAGCGGATGATTTTTGTTTAAATCAAAAAACTTGTAATTTAGATAATATAGATTTAAAAGATAAAAAGCAGTGTTTTTCGTTTAATAAGGGAAGTAGAGAACTAATTTATATAAAAAAAGAAAACAATAGTAAATTAAATATAAAAATTCGTCAATGTCCTGAAGGTAAAATTATTAATCCATTAACAAATAGATGTATTAAAATAAAAAGTATAAATAAACTACCTAATAAAAATTTAAGTAAACCTGAAAAAAATTGTCCGGAAGGTAAAATAGTAAATCCGTTAACAAATAGATGTATTAAAATAAAAAGTATAAATAAACTTGAAAAAATATGCCCGGAAGGTAAAATAGTAAATCCCAAAACAGGAAGATGTATCAAAAAAATTATTAAATAATAAAAAGTACATATCTTAAATATTTTATAAAATTTTAAAATGTTTATAATATATTTATATTTTTATAGATATGTACTTTTTCTATGAAATATTAAAAAAGGACTTTTTCACGATAAAAAATGAAAATATAACTTAAATTTTTTTTATTAAAATGATAGAATAAAATATCTTAAAAAAACAGCAAAAAAAAAATCGTTTTTTTTTGGAAAAAAATTTTCAAAAAAATTTTTTCAGGTGAGCAAATGAGCAAATGAGTAAAAAATGGTAATATTATTATTATATAAGATTTTTTTATAAGATTAATATAGTAATGTCTAAAAATTGCTCACTTTTAATACATAAATGTGACCTATGTTTATATCAAACATCAAAGAAATATAATTTATCAAGACATCAATATGCTAAACATTATACTAATTTATTAGAAAATAATGGTTTTATGCAAAGTGGAGAAAATGTACATC
>TARA_B110000444_G_scaffold257458_1_pt1 | contig 10284 bp, 11 predicted proteins | sample TARA_B110000444 | Tara Oceans TARA_B110000444 (sample SAMEA4398370) | marine metagenome | biome: Polar Biome; feature: [SRF] surface water layer (ENVO:00010504); material: water (ENVO:00002006), including particulate matter (ENVO:01000060) such as... | depth 5 m
GAGATCGCCGTTCAAACTGCGAAAGTTGCCCGACGTTTTGGTGTTGCTCCGAAAGTTGCAATGCTGTCTTTTTCCAATTTTGGTTCAAGCCGAGCTCAACGCTCCGAGCGAATTGAAGACGCTATTGAATTTGCACGCGAACTGGACCCTTCATTGGCGATAGATGGACCTATGCAAGCAGATACTGCGCTCAATGGTGCTGTCCAAAGCGAGTACCCATTTATGGATTTCAAAGGGCCAGCGAATGTCCTGGTATTACCGAATCTCGCCGCTGCTAATATCGCATACAAACTGCTTGAAGAACTTGGAGATGCAGAAATGACCGGTCCAATCTTAGAAGGGATGAATAAACCCGTACAACTTGTCGCACGACAGGATGGAGTTCGACACATCGTCAATATGGCAGCAATTTGTGCTGCTGATGCAATCCGTCAAGATTCCTATTGGGAAACACTAGTCACGCCGAACGTTGACGGTTGAGTTCTTCACTTCATCGAAGGAAACGGTAGGCCTACGGGGTCGCCAAAAAGCCCCCGTCACAAAACCTGCACATAAGCCACCAAACAACAAGTTCGCCCAGCCGCTGGTCGCATATCCACCCATGCCTCTTGCGATAGGGATCGCAAAAGATGGAATGACACCAAGCAGAAAGGTCCAGAATATCTCCCCGCGAATGTTCGCAGAAAAATCAGCATTAAGAGGGACTCGAATCTCTTCATCTTCACGAACTGGTGTGACGACGAGGCGTGCAACCATCTCCCTTAATTCACGGTCCATTGGAGCACTTGATAGCGCAGTGACTCCTTTTTGATTAGGGTGAGTTTCGATAGCAGTTCGGTGTTTTGCCATTGGCCCAATTCCCGTAAAGGGACGAGGGCGCCCATCCATCATCGCACCTCGATAATTATCTGAAACACCATCAGCCAATATTTCGGTCTTCTTTGCTTCTAATTCTAATTCAACTTGGTCATGAGCATGCCGCCACTCGCCTTCACTTGGACATCGCATCTCCCATGATGTAGCAGAATCAAGTCCGTGCTCTTCAGGTTTGAAACCCTTTGATAATACAGTACAAATCTCTTCGAGTCGATCTCCGCTCAATATGATTTCATCGTCATTAAGTTCGAGCAGTGTTTGTAATTGGCTCTGTGATAAAACAGATTTCATCACATAAAATTCAGGACATTGAACTTCGTGGCGAGGTCGCTGGCTACCATACATCCATCCGCCTTTTTCAGTTCCAAGAAAAACGCTACCTGCTTGAACAGGAGTGAATTCAATACCTCGATATTGAATTGACAACTTCTCACCTCATTGTATACTTCGTTCCATGCGACGGTACCATGCCATGCCGTTGGCGTGATCTTCAAGCAATGAGAATTGTGGGAATGGGGAAATAGAACGCATGTAGCCGAATACAGAGAAATCTACGAGATCAGGAGTCTCTCCACCAAAGTATGGTTGAGTGTTGTGGGCTTCAGTGAATTCAGTCAAGAGGTCATGCCAGAGCTGCTTTGGTTTGCGCCCATCGTTTTTGACTCTTTTACGAGCTATTATGCCCCACATGATTGGGAAACCAGCCCATGCATACAATCGCCTCGAGAAGAAGCCAAATTTCTCAATCTTGGAAATCTTTAGAGTTGTTTTCAATGCCGAACCGATAGTGCCATAGAGAATTGGAATCGTTGCTTTGGACATTTTTGTATCTGACCATTCGAGCCATTCCAGTTGACGTTCAGCATCGCCAATGGCGGCTAACTTCCCGTTGTTGTATGCCGAATCAATGTGTTTTAGGAGCGGAGTTGAATCAACATGATGTTCACCCTTTTCATCCGTGAATACAGGTACTTTACCCCAATCTTCAACAAAGTTGACTTCTTTCTTAATTTTCATCCCATTGACACTTACATAGTTAACGTCGAGTTTGAGATACTCAATCAATCCCCGTACCTTCCAGCAAAAAGGACAGGTGTAGAGTACATGCAGCGTAGGCGTTTGACCCATGGTGTTAGGTGGTTGCCGCCCCTTTTTCAATCCTCGTCATCAGTCTCTGGCTTCCATCCCGGCTTCCAAAATTCAAGATTGTCAAGCCAAATCACCCATTCAGTGTCCTCACAAGTAAGCAAACGAAAAGCACGAGCATCCAATCCACTTCGATTAATATCGCTCAAAATCCCATCTCGGGCTGCATCGCTCCATTCGACCTGCATCCTTCGAATTTCTCTTCGAGCTTCGGCAGGGTTATCGAAATTCAATTCGCATACATCTCTTAATTCGGAGATTAAAATTCGGTTATCCTTCAACAATGGATCGTCGATGGGCCTTCGGTTCGTTTTCGCTTTACGTCCAAACGGCCACCAACCCATGGTCTTCAAACAATGGCCCTTCCCTAAGACATTTTGGACGTATGTGTATGAGGGCTTCATCAATAAGGGCGGATTGGCAAAACCATGGCCAGAGTCACGGTTCATCTTCATGGCGTTCCAAAGGAGAAAGCAAACCGTGAACTCATCGAGATGTATTCGAAACGGGTTATTTCACGTGGAATTCGTATCGAATACCATTCAGATAAAATGAGCGCTGAAGCGTATGCTAACTTTCTTCTCCAAAGAAAAGGGAATGTCATTTATCTGGATGAAGGTGGTGAAACCCTTGATTCGGTTGAATTCTCAAATCGTGTTCAATCATGGACCATCGCAGGGGACGAAACCCATCTTGCAATTGGACCTGCACAAGGGTGGCCTGCGGTAAACATGCCGACACACCCCCAACGCCTTTCTCTTTCGAAAATGACCTACCCGCACGAGTTAGCCAGCGTCCTTTTGGTCGAGCAATTATATCGTGCAACAGAGATTCTGCGTGGAACTGCTTATCATAAGGCTTGAGCAAAGGGTCAAAAAGTGCCGTTTTGTCGAGCAAACTGAGGGCGACCATGTTAGTATTTGAAACAGGCACTTTGCAATGGATTTTGATTGGTTTCGAAGCAATCATCGGCCTTCTGCTATGCATTGGTTCGAAAAGCCAACCCTTCCCCCGCCCTTCCCGAAGATTCGGCCAGTTCGTCTTGGTTCTCACTTCGTTGATCGCCGTGGGTCAAATGGCGCCCACTCCAGTCACCGTGACGGGACATCTTGTCATACTCACCGGACTTGGTTCGTTTGGGCTGATTGCCGGAATCCATCATTTAATTCGTACTCGTAGAGAAGTACTCATTGCTCCATTCTCAGGATTTTTCTTCTGCGTTGGTGTTGGCGGTTTAATGATTCAAACGTGGAGTAGTTTGAATCAATTTGAACAATGGGCAGGATTTTTCTCTCTGGTCATACTCGGAGGAGGGCAAACATGGTTGGTATTCCGCGGCCTCTTAATTGGCCGCCTACCTCTCGCCTGGAGTCAAGCCGGAATGGTAGCTCTACAACGTGGACAAATTAGTGGCGATAAAGGAGCAATTGCCTGTTTTGAAAAAGGATGGGATGCTGAGGAGGAACACTTGAATCCAATGGCTTATCTTGCACTTCACAGGATTCATTTGTTCATTGAAGACCAAGAAACGGCAGAAGAGTGGTTCGAATCACTTCTAGCAGTGGGTGGCGAAGAAGCTGTTGCAGTGGAATGGATTCAAGCGATTCATGAGGCACTGAAGAAAATCGATTCTTCGGATGCACTCCGTCTTCCACCTCTAACTCTTTCGGAGCAAGAATGACTCTTTTCCGGAACGATTAACCTATAATCTGGAAGATTCATGCCCATTATCCCTCTATTTAGACACATAGGGGCAAAGGACTTAAGTGCTATAAAGACAATATAATACCATGGGAGAAACATTGAAACCACAAGAAGAATGGACACGAGGCGCCTTTTTTTGGTTAGCTGTTGTTGTTTGGTTCTCTTCGAGTCTTCTTTCCCAAGTAGCCTATCTGGCGTTTTACGGAGTGCCGTACGATGCAATCGCTCTTCTCAAGGAATTAGGGCCACTGTATTATGCAGTATTAATTGTTGAAATAATGATGTGGCTGGGGATCGCTTCTGCTATCTTTCTACGTTTTGTAAAGAAACTTGCCCCGATGCTTCAAACACCGTTACCTTTACGATGAGACAAGTCGCCGATTTTTCTCAAACCGCTCAAAAACACCTAAAATCATCGTTCTCTTCCGATGACTTGATGGTCCTTCAAGTAAAGGAACGCATGTGAAAGAGCACTCAGATCTCCCCTTCTTTTCAGGACGTCCAATGGATGTAGGTTCATTGGCGGATGAAGATGTCGCATTGCGAACTCTGCCGAGAGGTGCAAGAATTGTGTCTCTTGAAGACGCTAGAGAGAACTTGCCGAAAGTAACCCGATGGTTGGCAGAACTTCAAGCGATGAGCGACGAAGCTCACGACCTTACCGAAGAACTGGAAGTCTTACTTGAATCTCTTGAAGCGGAAAGCGAACATGTTGTTGAAGTCGCTGAACAATTGGCGCTACTTGTTACCCATTGGCAAAGCGTGACATCAAGAGTTGAAGCGACTGGGACGCGAATCGCTTGCCTAGAGCCTGGCCGATTAGAATGGTACGGAGTTGTTGATCAGCATCTGGCATTGTATTCTTGGCGCTTTGGTGAAGAAGATATTGAATGGTATCACCCAATCGATGCAAGTTTTCTCGCCCGAAAACCACTCATAGAAGCATGACTTGGGGTTGCCTGAGGCAGAGTCATGGTACGTATCACACGAGTCTACACAGGTACAGGAGATGAAGGTCAAACTTCACTCGTCGATGGTTCTCGACGTTCAAAAGCTGACCCGCGTCTTGAAGCAGTTGGAACATGCGACGAACTCAACGCACTTCTTGGAATGTGTCTAATGGAAATTTCACGTCTCCCACAACATGAAGATGGAGGCAACCGTTCTACTGTTCAACGCGTTCAATTGATTGCGAATCAAGCCCTTCCTCGAATCCAAAGCGAACTTTTTGACCTTGGTGCTGAACTGGCATGCCCACCGTCAAAACTACCAGAGGGAATGGTTGTTTTGAATGAGAACCAAGCATCTGTCTTGGTTGATGAAATGGATGCATGGCTTGAACAACTCGAACCACTGACCAGTTTCATTCTCCCCTCTGGTGAAGGTCCAGAGGCGGTGATTCACCTTACTCGCACCGTTACTCGGCGCCTCGAACGTACGGTTCTCCGTCTTGCAGAATCGGAAGGTAAAGATGCCGTTCGGCCCCTTGTCCTCGTCTATATCAACCGCCTCTCAGATTGGTTCTTTGTTTTCGGACGCTGGGTTTGTTTGGGACTCGGGAATGATGAATCGCTTTGGATGCCACTCGGACATAGAGGTCCAGAAACTGGCGTTGCAGCATTGATTCGGAAATTAAATCAAACCGATGAAGAATTCAAGCAACTTTGAATCATTCCTTGCCAAGAGAAATCATATGGCTGCGTGCGTTTTCGAGAATACTCCGCGTTTCTTCATGCGTGAGTTGTTCATTCGCTTGTTCCCAATCCAGCCACATGTGACCTCGATGCTCATGTGACAGTGTGACGGTAATGCGTTCAGTCTCTGCCAAATACCAGTAGACCTGCTTCGTTCGTTTACGGCCCTTATGCCAGTATGAATATTCACTTCGCTCAACAAAACCTGGAACAAATTCAATTTCATTAATTCCAGTCTCCTCTCCAAGTTCGCGCCGAGCCGTTGCATGATGGTCATCATCATTTTCTTCAACATGCCCTTTGGGGAAATCCCAGTGACCTTGCGGGTATTGGAGGAGAAGAATTGTCCCGTAATTGACCAAAACGATGCCACACGAGGTCTCCATGCTATGAGCAGAACAACAATAGGTCAAGTCAATTGTGGCGAAATGTTCTCCAAAAAACTTCTTGACGAGCGCACACACCCATCGCGCTATGCCTCCTTCTTCGACACCATTGAAAAGAGCAGGATTGCCTGAGTTTCGTCGAATTATCGCTGATTCAGACCTCGACGGACTTTGTGCTGCAGCAGTACTCAAAGCAGCTAATCCTGATGCGGAAGTTCATTTCGCTCATGCAGCATTGGTTCGTTCAGGGGCTATCGATGCACTGGTTGATCGTTCTACTGCAATGGTGGATTTACCCTTTCACCCGGAGTGCGGGTGGTATTTAGATCACCACCAAACCAATCGCCCGAATGAAGAAGAGGAAGCGCAGTTTATTCTGAATGGGGGGACCTGTCATTGGGAAGCAACACCCTCTGCTGCACGCCTTGCCTATGATGTTTTGAGCCCCTATATCGACCTCTCACACCTCGAAGAAATAATGCCGGTAGTCGACGCACTTGATTCAGGCCAAATCACCCGTGAGGAATTTATTGAAGATGGCCCAATCCTTCAACTCGCCCGTTCGCTTTCACTTCGGGAATCAGAACACATGCACCATGTTCTCACCTTGCTTTCTCAAGGTTCGAGTTTGAATGAAGTTTTGCAAGATTCCAAAATATCACCTCATATCGAGAGGGCCCGCCATGAACGTAGAGCAGCACAAGCAGTTGTCGAGCAACATACCGAAATCATTGACCGCCTTGCAGTTTGCCGCATGGATGAGAAAGGAGTTCGTTCAAACGGTTACTTAGTCACTGCATGGGCTGGAGACAGAGCAGACGCATGCTGCATCATTCACGGTTATGCTGACGGTTCGATTGAAACCCCAAACCGTCCCGCTCTTTCGGCAAGTTTCTATGCGAATTCATTTCTCGAAAATGGCCAAGGCCGATACGATTTGTCACGATTAGCAACTGCAATGGATCCAACGGGTGGAGGTCATGCGAATGCCTGCGGTTGTCGTATTCAATCACCTGGAGTCGATTCAAATCTCGAGACATGGCTTAACATGTGGAGAAACCGAAGTGAAGAACTTGCCATAAAGTGAGTTCACAGCACGGTGAAAATGTACAAGAAACCCAAGAAGGCATGTAGGAAGGCCAAGACCACAATAAGGTCGGCAGCCCGTCCATGTTTCAAGGCGTGGTGAGCAAATTTTTCACCTTCGTTTCGAGCATCACGGGCTCGACGACCCATGCGTGCAAGTAGAAAGAGCAAAACAAAACCGATTGGACCCATAAATCCGTGGAGACTTTGGGGGACGAGTGAGGCGAGAATACTTTCATTTTCCCTCCATCCAATAAATGCACGGCTCAAAAAAGCAACACAAATGACGAAGAATGCAGACCAAATCAATCGGTTACCATATTTTTCATGCTGTGAGAGTGCTTTTTTCCGAGACTCTCCTTGGAGTTCATGGCTTTTTCTGCGCCAAGAATACTGCCACCAAATCCAACCAAGCAACCCTGTTGCAAGTAAAGGATGGAGCAATAAAACTACGATACGAACGATATCCATCTCATTCCTCCATTCGCCTCCAAGTGTTCTTTGTTCAAGGATGTTCGCAGACTTCTGAAGGAAACGAACCGATTTGAGTTCTAGATGTCGCTTCCGGTGGATTGAAGGAGGGTAGGTTGAGCCATTGGGAGAGGAGGGGGAGCATTGCAAGAGAGCCATATGTCAAATTGTCTTGAAGTTGCTTTCAAAACCAACGTCACAAAACCTCGACGTCAGTCTTTAGTGGTGAAAACTGCTGACTGGCAACTCCTCGAGAAACCTTGGCGCCCAATCCTTCTTTTGGCCCTTGCCGAGACTGAACTTCCTGCGGCTGATGAAGAAGAATCAGATTCACCAACTCGTCGCCGACCATCAGGTGGGCGTGGTAGAAACCGTCGTGGAGGCCGTGGCTCTTCAGGTCCAATGGATTCACTCCCATCGGCTGTAGAAATGCTTCTTCCTTCTGATTACAGTTCTGCTTATCGTCTTGCAGTTTTGATGGTTCACAAACTTCTCAACAAAGAAGAGTGGGAAGAAGAATGGGAAACCACTGAGAAATCATTGCGCGAAACATGTTTGGAAAAGGGTGTTCATCCAGTTTGGCTTGACCTTGCCCAACGAACAGCAGTTCTCGGTCAATTCGCAGCTTTCCCGAAAGCAAAAGTCACCAAGGCCAAAGCCGGTAAGAAGGTCAAATTGGATTTGGCATTCATCAATCCCCTGAACACCGAGGACTTGATTGCGGCTATTGAGGCGATATCAGTTGCCGTTACAGATGCAGAATCTCAAGTAGCACTGCGAAATATTGTTTCACAACTTTCCTCGGGAAGACAATTACATCCTGCAGAAGTTCTCTATCAACTTGAAGGACAAGCCTCAGCATTGAGTGTACTGTTAGCTTTAGCATCTGGCAAAGACCCTACAGAATCTCTCGAACGTCTCAAAGAGATCGATGCAGAATTGGCTGAACAACTCAATGACCTCCATATGCTTCGCCAAGGTAAAGTGTTGGACTGGAAGAAGTCGCGAACCGCCAAAGGAAACCATTCATTGGCAGCAGCGCGTCAACTTCTGGCTTGGGAGAATCCTCCTGATGCAGCAGCAAAACTTTCTTCGAAGCAACTCGCTGAAGGACTCGAATTACTTCGAGAACATACAACGAATGCTGTTCAAATGGAGAAAATTATGTGGTGGAGGTTGAACGCACTTCACAAAGAAGGTAAGTCCGAAGAAACAATTCAACTTCTAACGAGTTTGAAGCTCGACCACCATACTGAGTTGTCAACATTAGCACCTTTGCTCTCGGAACTGTCAGGTGATGTAATTGACCAATGGCTCCTTGAACAAATCCCAATATTGGATGATGGGTCACTGGTGGCATTGATTCAAATGAAATCATTACCCTTGCATATCCGTTCGATGGCCGCAAAGAATCTCTCGCATGAATCAAGCGAAGCCTGGGAAAGCGTCTTCCCACTTCTCATTGACATCTATACGCAAAGTATGGAACTAAATCTCCTAGCGCACATGGTTACATCCAATGATTTAGTTCCAATTTCCCACCCTTACGAAACCCTACTTGTATCTCATCTCCTTGATGCAGGAAGTAATAATGAACTTTGGATGAAAGTCCGAGCAGCCCGAAGATCTGCTCTATCGGAAGTTCATAGCATCGATGCACCTGACTCTTTCTCGTCCACATCCGAAGCACTGCTTATGCTGTTCGAAGGTGAAAATATCGAAGACGACCGTCTTACTACAGTACTCGATAAACAAGGCCTTCTGGCTTTTGGACCGATTCGTCAGGCACTCAGAGATGGCGGCAGTGGAATCGCATCATCAACTCACCTTTCAAATCTTGAACAAAGTATTACGTCAGCAGAACTTACCGAAATGGAACGTGTTCTGTTCAATGCTGTTATTGCAACATTGCGACTCAATCACGTGGCTTTAATGCTTCAACATGGGAATTCGGATGCAGAGCATATCGAGACGCTCAACTCATTGCTGGGCAATCCTCTCATTCCAACGGGCATGATTCACAGTGTACGTCATTTGGTTTTAGAACATGATATCGGACTACCATCACTCGTTCGCTGGTATCAAAATCATGACGCTTTATCTCCATGGCACACACTTGCACGAGCGGCAGTTTACGCATCAAACCAAGAAGAGTTGAACGCAGCCCGCGACTATCGTAAAGCAGGAGACCATGAAGAATTTGATTACGAACATTCACTCACTTTGTATCGTAAAGCCCTCATTCATTTGGCATTCGCTGAGCAATGGCGAGAAGCAGTTGAACTCCTCGATGCACAACCAGCTCTCAAGAGTGCGATTACCCAACGGTTCCAATTGTATCTACGGGTTTCACACACCGCCAAATCGAAAGATACCAATTCAGCAACCCGTTTATTGAAAGAGTTTGTCAAACGAACTAAAATGGAAATGGAAGAAAATGAGCAAGGCGAAATGGTTGAAGTCATGAGAGTCTACCATGCAGAAGACGATTTAGACATGCTCAAAACCTATCCGCACGAGCACCCACGACCACTTCCAACAGATCCATTTTGTGGAAGAGTTACCGCTGCAACAAACTCGTTGCATAAGAACCGCCGTCGACAAAAGAATACGTTCGATACGCGATTTAACCAGTTGATGCAATTCGGCTCTCCATCAACAGATGAAGTCTACTCGCTCGCAAGTGAAGCCGCAAAAGTTCGTCCTGTTGACGGTTTAATGTTCCTTGAACGTGCCCAAAACAGTGCATATTTCAACGAGACTGAAATTCGAAGTTTACAACAGGCTGAACTGTCTCTTTTCTCTGTTAATAAATCTCAAATTCCAAACGCCTCTCGCCGTTATCTCCGTAATCTCTCTCTTGTTCCATTGGTTATTGTTGATACCAATATTCTCGTCGATGCTTTAATCGGACGAATCTC
>TARA_B110000444_G_scaffold261501_1_pt1 | contig 10281 bp, 8 predicted proteins | sample TARA_B110000444 | Tara Oceans TARA_B110000444 (sample SAMEA4398370) | marine metagenome | biome: Polar Biome; feature: [SRF] surface water layer (ENVO:00010504); material: water (ENVO:00002006), including particulate matter (ENVO:01000060) such as... | depth 5 m
TAGAGTATGGAAGAGCATCCAGTCTAATGGACAGCCTAAGTATGTTGATGGTGAAAATGGAATTAGAGTAGAAAATGATTTAAGAAATTCTCTTGAAGTTGTAGGTATTGAAATAGGCCTGGGGTCTAGACTTAAGAAACCAGATGACTGGTTTCTTGCAAGAGGTAATATTTCCTACCAGCATTACCTTCTAAAAGATTATGGATCTTTCTTTAGCTTTTCTAATGGAAGAGCGAATAACCTATCGGCAGATTTAATGGTTCAGAGAAGTTCCGTAAGTGACCCTATTTTCCCTACTTGGGGTTCTAATGTTGAAGTTTCTGTTAAGGCTACACTTCCATATAGTATGTTCAGGGAAGAGGGATATTATGACGATCTTTCAGAAGAGGATAAGTATAAGTGGGTTGAATATCACAAATGGAAATTCAAGGCTGAATGGTACACACCGCTGACAAGGTCAGGTGGTGATAACCCTAAGAGCCTAGTTCTTAAGCTATCAACCGGTGTAGGTATTATAGGTCAGTACGATAGAGCAGCACCACTTTCGCCTTTTGAAAGATTTTATATGGGCGGAGTTTTTCTCAGTGGTTTTTCACTAGACGGAAGAGAGATCCTTAACCTTCGTGGCTACGATGATTTAAGTCTAACAGAACCTAACCCTGATACAGGTGCTCCGGTTGCAGCCAAGTATACAGCTGAACTTCGCTACCCTCTTTCAACCAACCCTAGTGCTACACTTTACACTTTAGCCTTCATAGAGGGTGGAAAAACATGGGAGGATTCAAGAGCTATGAATCCATTTCAAGTCTATCGTTCTGCAGGAGTAGGGATGAGAATTTTCTTACCTATGTTCGGTTTACTAGGTTTAGATTACGGTTGGAGATTAGACGATGTATCATCTTCTCCTAATATGTCTAGGGGTCAATTCCACTTCAGTATGGGTATGGGTATGGGTGAGTTATAAAGCCTCTCTAACAATGATTATGAACTAAAGTCCGTTCTAGAGGCCAAGCTTCAGTAAATTCGCAATAACTATGAAATCATATACTCCTTTCTTAAACACGAAACTCGCTCTAACAGCTTTAGTTTTTGCAATTTATGTGATGGGTCCATCTTACGTTTCGGCTCAGAAATTCGCATATATTGATTCTGACTATGTCCTTCTTCATATGCCAGATTACGCTGCAGCACAGCAAGAGTTAAACACTTATGCAATAGAGTGGCAAGAAGAGATAGAAGCTAAGCTAGATGCAGCAGATAGATTAGAAGTAGCATATCGCGCGGAAAGAGTTCTTCTCACAAAGGAAATGCGTCAGAAGAGAGAGCAGGAAATAGTAGCCAAGAGAGCAGAGTCAAAAGAGATGCAGAAGCAGAAATTCGGTGTTGATGGAGAGCTTTTTCAGATGAGACAAGAGCTCATTGAACCTATTCAACAACAGATTTTTGAAGAATTAAAGAATATTGCTGGAGGCTCTGGCTACATGGTCGTTTTCGATAAGTCTAACCAAAGTAATATGCTTTACACTAATCCTAAATACGATATTTCTGATCGCCTCATTAAAAAACTAGGTTATGTACCTGGGGAGATTATAGAAGTAGAGAAGAAGGATGACGGTGGGAAAAATGTCGGAAAAGATTCTGGCAAAAGCAATGGCGACACTAGAGATGGTGGTCGTCTGGGAGGAAATGCAACAATGAAATCATCGAGCGGTAGCTCTAACGGAGTAAAAAACAAATAACAAGACTAACAATAATTTAATCATGAAACATATTATACTTTTTAGCTGCCTTTTAGTGGGGCTTTCTTTCGGAGCTAACGCCCAAAAATTTGGACATCTTGACGTTCAGTCACTTATTATGAATATGTCTGTACAAGCAAATATTGAGGCTACTTTACAGAATGCAGCCCTGGAGTATGAGGCTCAAATACAGAGTATGCAAGCTGATCTACAGGCAAAAGACACAGAATACCAAACTAAGTCAACTACATGGCCAGAAGCGATTCGCGCTCAGAAAGAGAAAGACATGCAGTCAATTTACCAAGGTCTTCAGGAGTTTGCGCAAACAGCACAAGAGGAGTTAGGTCAAATGGAGCAGGATCTTTTCAATCCACTCGTTATACGTGTTCAAGGTGCCATTAACACTGTTGGCGAAGAGCATCAATTCACTTATATTTTTGACTCAAGTACCGGTTCTCCAGTTTACACAGGTGGAGGAACCGATGTAACTGATCTTATTCGCACCAAGTTGGGATTATAATCCCCATTGATTAATTCTTAAAGATATTGTTGAGACCTATAGGTATTTTCGATTCTGGTATAGGCGGCCTTACCGTTGCCAGAGCCACTTGTGACCTATTGCCTAACGAGTCTATCCTATATTACGGGGATACCGCCCATCTGCCATATGGAGAAAAATCTCCGGAGTTAATACGACGTTATTCTACACGCATAGCTAAACACCTTGTGAGCAGTGGTTGTAAAGCTATTGTGGTTGCTTGCAATTCTGCCTCTAGCAATGCTTTAGACCAGATCAAGTCAGTCGTAGGAGACTCTATCCCTGTGATAGACATGGTCCATCCTGTTGTTGAAAAAGTAACATCTGATAAAAACTCTCTTAGAGTTGGTTTAATAGGTACTCGAGCAACTATTAGTTCCGGGTTATACTCTCGAGCATTTGAAAACATGAGCGGTGGTGAAATTAAATTACTACATCGTGCCACTCCTCTTTTAGCTTCAGCGATCGAGGAAGGATTTTTCAACGGCACTATTCCTAAGGCAGTTCTCGAAGCCTATCTCGAAGATGGTTTTTTTGATTCGGTCGACTCAATAATTTTGGGCTGCACCCACTATCCGCTCGTGACTAATGATCTTAAGAAGCTTCTTCCCCAATGCGTTAAAATTATTGATTCCCCTACTATAGTATCTACTAAGCTTAGAAATAGATTAATTGAATTAGGAATCGAGGCTGATGTTAATTTAGACGCTAGTCATAAAATCTCGAATCGATTTCAAGTTTCTGATCTCACAGAGAATTTCAAAAGAGGATCTCAGCAATTTTTCGGTTCAGGTATCGACCTTGAAGAAGTGATCCTTGGATAGTAGCTCGTGCAAGCTAGTCGACTTCACGATTTCGATGTTACGTTGTCGACGTCACGATTATAAATCAGACCCTTTAAACCAACCTGCGTATTCAACGTATCTATCGGCTGTCTTGCTTAGATGATCTTGAAGTTCTTGCCTCACCTCACCCCTCTGTTTAGAAGGTACTCCTGCAAATAATGTTTTTGCTGGGATTTGAGTTCCCTCTAGAACTACAGCTCCAGCTGCAACAACCGCACCTTCACCAACTACAACTCCGTCCATTACAACTGAACCCATGCCTATTAGGGCTCCCTTGCATACATGAGCTCCATGTACGATTGCATTGTGTCCTATACTCACTCTGTCCTCAAGAATTGTTTTTGACTTGCCATAAGTGCCATGAATAATCGCTCCATCTTGAATGTTTACTCTTTCTCCCACTGTAATTGAAGCCACGTCACCCCTTATTATAGCTCCAAACCATACTGTTGACTCCTTTCCTAGAATCACTTCTCCCACGACAGTACAATTCGGAGCTAGCCAAACACTATTATCAATGACGGGTGTTTTTCCTCTCGTTGGAAGGATTAAAGGACGTTGATTTTGCATGCTGCCAATTTAGGCTTTAAGTCGTTAATGTATTTAGGGATTGAGCTATCAGTTATACTCTGTAGCCATGTATTCCTGTCAAATAGTCTTGACTTAGCACCTTCAACGATATGCCCCTTCTCTATCAAAGGGCTATTGCCAAATAAAGCTGTGGTGTTGGCGACATCTATAATATTCTTAATTCCTCGTCCAGGTAAACACGCGACCTGCTGGAACCCCTCCAACCATTCGCGAGCCTCGTTCGTAATTTATAATTTCATTCCCTTTCTTTTCAAGTCCTTCACGTATTCAATTCTCCTAACTATCCATCCCAAAAACTCATCATCTGAAACTTCACTATTTTCACCATTAATGAGCTTTTTCATCATTAAAAGTATTTTATTTAGTTTTTTGATGTTTTATTATCTTTTCCTGTCTTTATAAATCTTTCTCGTTCTGAAATTACCTTTCCACTCAAATCGACCTTGCGTAATTCTTAATTATCAATCATTTTGTTTCATTTTTAGCTAATTTATTTCATTTTTAAATCAAATAAATCACTTTTTTGCATTTATTTGTAATATTATTTATTATTTATTATCATATTTAGTTCTTTTTTATCGTAAAACTTATTTTTTTGTGTAAAAAATATATTTTATGGTCAATTTATACTCTTTTGTCATTATTTATTTTAGGATATCCATAATAATCGGTGTTTACCTCAAGATTTATTTCATTTCCTAGTTCCAGATGTTAACGAACCGATCTGCAACGGGTCCAGATACCTGTTTAAGGTAATTCCTGACCTCCCCGGGCGTGCAGAAGCATATACCATGTGATTTTGTTAGTTTACCTCATGGGCGGGTTTAGCTCAGTAATTGGTAGTACCTCGGATTGTAGTTCTATGCTTCCTGCCGCCTGTGACAAGGAGACTCTTCCTGTTTCCAGAGGTACCCGACAAGATTCTAGGTCAGACCGATAAAAATCAGGCCATTCATCGAGTATGAGTACGCTTTGATGGGAAAGACTCCATGCACCGGGTATTATTCCCACCCCATGTGTTTTTATTCCATTCACCTATTAAACCATCCATCCCCGTTGAACTTTGAGGTGTTTATGGGCCACAACAATCCATCTAAACTCATTTCACCAGATGTGGAAATTATTTTTAATCTAGATTTCGATATATGTTCTTCAGCCGCTAGAATACACATTGCGATAGGTAGGTCATAGGATGTGGATGTTCTACTTAGATCAGCGGGAGCGATATTTACTGTAATTGCCTTTCCTGGCCATCTGTAGCCACAGGATAATAGTGCAGATCTAATTCTAGCTTTAGCAGAGGAACCACTCACGCCAGATAGTCTGAAGAGCATACCTCTTTCTACTCGCAATTCAATGCGAACAAAGCAAGGTGAAATAGGCCCATCAACGAACCCGAAAGTTCGTGACAATAATAACAAAAACTAATGAAGATGAAAAGGAATTAAATAAAAGCTACCGGCTAACTTGGTTATGCCTTAAGATGTGATTCTACGCTTGATATTATAGCGTGAATACATTTGATGTGGACTTCCTGAATCCTATCAGAATAACCAGTCCATGGAACACGAATCTCATGATCTACTACATTTGCAAGCTCCCCACCATCATTTCCTGTTAGTGCAACGACTAACATGTTTTTAGCTCTTGCAGCCTTAGCTGCTTTGATGATGTTAAGACTATTTCCACTTGTAGAAATAGCGAAAAGGGTATCACCTTTATTTCCCAAAGCTTCAATCTGTCTTGAGAACACGTTTTCGAAGCCGAGATCATTTCCAATACATGTTATGGCTGCAGAGTCACTCAACGCCATAGCTGCGTACGCAGGTCTGTCCTCTCGAAATTTACCGGACAGTTCTTCAGCAAAATGACTAGCGTCCGACATTGACCCACCGTTTCCACACGAGATTATTTTACACCCATTTTGTAGAGTGGCGGTAAAAATTTGAGAGGTCATATCTACAGCGTCGAGAAAAGTCTCGTCGTCTAAGAGTCCTAATAGGAGTGAGTGCGCCTCCTTAAAGTGGGATCTGGCTGTAGGTATGCTAGGCATGTTCCTAAAGGTAGGTGGTAATTTCAACATAGCACAAACTTCTACGTCATCTTCTTATAATTAACAGAAACTTTGTCAGCGTACGCTGACAGTTTATTTGCGTTTCCCAAATTTCTCCAAAGCGTCATTCAGATACTCTAGGAATACTTCAGGATTATTGTTGTAACCCGCAGAGCCACCTACTTGGTTGCCGTCGTGATCAACTAACACATAATATGGTTGAGCGTTACGGTCATAGTCTCTAGCCTGCATATACGACCATTTCTTTCCAATGGTCTGTATTCTAAATTCCTTTCCTCCATATTCTTCTACACTCCACTCCTCTTCAGGGAGTTTTGTGCGATCATCAACGTAAAGAGAAACAAGAACTACTTCATCATGAATGATTCTTGAAACTTCAGGATCCGGCCATACTTGCTCTTCCATCTTTCGGCAGTTAACACATGCCCATCCAGTGAAATCTAGCAGCATGGGTTTTCCCTCCGCGATGGCAGCTGCCATCCCTTCGTCATAATCTGAGAAACGTGCCTCAACGTGATGATCACCTGTAACTGTCCAGATACTGTAGGACGCAGGTGGTGGGAATCCTGAGATTAAGTTAAGTGGAGCTCCGTTGAGTCCTGGAACCATATAAATACTAAATGCCATGAAAATTGTACCGAGGACTTTGCGTGTAGCGCTTGGTTTTTGGCCTGGAGTATCATGAGGCATTTTAATAACACCGAATAAGTAAAGCCCTGTAAGCAATGAAACGATTATCCAAATCCCGATAAATATCTCTCGAGGAAGAAGACCTAATTGCATAACCATGTCTGCATTGCTTAAGAATTTGAAAGCGAATCCAATTTCAATAAATCCGAGAACTACCTTTACAGTGTTGAGCCATCCGCCTGAAGATGGTAGAGAGTTCAAGTAGCCTGGGAAAGCACTAAAGAACATAAAGGGCAATGCTAATGCTATTGAGAATCCTAACATTACTGCTGTAGGTGCAGCGAAAGATCCTGTAGCAGCCCCCGCGAGTGCTCCACCTATAAGTGGTCCAGTGCATGAGAACGAAACAATAGCGAGAGTGGCAGCCATAAAGAAAATGCCTATTAATCCTCCTCTATCAGAAGCGGCATCAGCTTTGTTTGCCCAGCTTTGAGGAAGTTGAATCTCGAAGAACCCGAGGAAGCTAGCTCCGAATATCACTAACAGAGCAAAGAGACCGATATTGAAATAAGGGTCCGTGGAGATGACGTTCATTATATCAACTCCGAACACAGCGGTTAATGCAAGTCCCAGAGCGGTGTATATGAAGATGATGAAGAATCCATAAATAAGAGCGTTCTTGATTCCCTGTGCTCGTGTCTTACTAGTTTTAGTAAAGAAACTTACCGTCATAGGTATCATAGGAAATACACATGGCGTGAAGAGTGCGGCGAATCCGAGTACAAATCCCATCATGAAAATCCAAAATAATTCCTCTTCTTCCTCTTCGGCTCCTCCAATGGTTTCGTTACAAAATTCTGGTTTCAACTCTGCTGATAAAACGTCATTTACTGAAAGTTCGAAATATTCATCTGGCGGAAAGATGCACATTGAATCATCACAAGTCATGTACGATAACATACCGGTGATCGAGTCTATATCAATTGTTTCTGATAAGTCAATGGTGGACCAGAAATATATTTGGCCTTTAAAAAACTTTACATTCATATTGAAGTTAGGATCGAAATCCTCCTTCGGTGTGCACTCGTGAACTATACTATCGCGGGTTGCATTTGCAGGTAAGTCTATGCTGAAGTATGTGGGCATAGGACCATCTAGACTTTCAAGATATTGAGAGTAAACATGCCAATTTTCGTCAACATCTGCGTGAAAAACGAGATCAACAAATCCCTCCTCTTCAGTTTCGTAAAGATTGATGTCCCATATAACTGGCTCTAGAATCCCGGGTCCATTATCTTCTACCTCACTACAGAATACAGGTAGGTCAGTAAGCGGCTTGAGCTCAGATAACGATAGGTCGTAATAAATATCAGTAGGGGGTAAGCACATAGTTTCGTTGCAAACCATGTAGTTGAGCATCCCGATGAGTGAATCGGTATCAGATGAGTTTGCAAGATTCAGAGTCGTCCAGAAATAGACTTCGCCCTCGAAGAATTTTAGATCCATCATGAAATTAGGATCGTACTCCACATGTGGCTCACATTCATTGACTATACTGTCGCGAGTTACTCCCTCAGGAAGCTGCATCTCGAAATATGTGGGTAGAGGGCCCTCGAGGTTGTCTAGGTTCTGAGAGTACACATGCCATCCAGATTCAAGAGAAGCTTGGAACACTAACTCCGCTTTTCCTTCAATTGCTGACTCGTAAATCGCGACTTCCCATTGAATAGGATCCTCCATTTGGCCATAGGTAGGCGATATGAAGAAGGCAAATAAGCATAAAATGCTAAGAGTAGATATTCTGAGAATATTCATGTTTTTATTGCAGTATGAAATTATCAAGAACGCTAAGATAGTTGGTGCAATACAAACAGACCTCTAATTATGATTTATAGACATTGTGCTACAAATTCTACTACTACGCCATCGAGTATAGCACTGACATTTTTAGATACTCGTGAGAGTGTTCCCCCCTCAAATTCTACAACAGCCCAAAGCACTTCACCACCTCCATCTACTAATATGTGAGCACTTGGCCGTGCTCTATGCGGAACCTTCCACTGTGTGAGAAGGTCACTTATTTTCACAGAACCCTTCATTCCATTTGGAGAAATCCTATCACCATCTTTCCAAGTTCTCCAAACAATGGGCTCTACGAGATTTGATTTATCTATCCAAAGAGTATTAGTTGCCGATGGAAAAATTTTATTTTTAGGTTCCTCAATGACTTTAGATTTCAATGACATTTCCTTTACGACACCTAAATCACGACTTAAGACAATATGATCTCGTTCGCGAATTAAGATGTCGTCACCATAACATATCATAGCCCCCACAATAGATCTTTTAATCAATAGTGCTTCTTCACGTGCTCCATGAGGCCACTTTCGTTCCGTGAGTAACTTCTCATAAACGAGATCGCCCCAAGGGGTTTCTCCCATTGATTTAATACATAGTTTACAGATAAGACCATCATTATACACGCCGTCGCTATACTCGATAATCCCTCTAGAGGCTGCTGTCATAGTTCTATCTATTGCATTTGCTTGCATTTTCAGTCTGTCTGTCCATTCAGCTAAATGCTCAGTTGCTCCTGATCGGATGTCTTCGAGCAATGGCAGTACCTCATGTCTAATTCTATTCCTAGTGTATTTAGGGTCTGTATTTGAAGAGTCTTCCCTAAATATCACACCATCGCTTTTAATTTCGTCTTCTATTTCCGTCCTCGTCCATTCTAAAAGCGGGCGAATCACATTGCCTGTTTTCATCGACATACATCCTAGAGAATCAGTATCTACAGAGCGTAACAAATGTAGGATTAGAGTTTCTGCTTGATCGTTTTTATGATGAGCTACAGCGATATGATGAGCTTTTCTATCATCGAGTAACTCCTCGAAATAATCATATCTGAGCTTGCGAGCTGCTGCTTGTGTTCCGTTGCCAGATTTATCGGCTTCTTCTTTAGCGGAGAGTGAGATGTGATTGAGGTGTACATTATTTACTTCACACCAATCCACAACACTTTTCTCATCTTCATCACTTTCTTCTCCTCTAAGTTGAAAGTTCACATGCGCAACCTCGAAATCCACTTTAGATTCGTTTAATGCATGTAATAAAAACATAGAATCAGCTCCTCCAGAACAAGCCGCAATTATTTTGTCGCCTTCTACGAATCCACATCTCTTCAAATCTTTTGAAAATCTATTTAACTGCACTCTCTTCACTTTATGTATTTTTCTCTGACTTTAATTCCGACTTTAACACCCTCTTACACATAACCCGTTGAAGTGCCTCTGCCTTCAGCTGGCACTCCATGAATTCATCTTCGGCATTGCTAAGTGATGTGATAGCACCGCCGACAGAGCCAGCCAATTTACGAGTTCTTACATTATGAAACAGACTCCTTATTATAACGTTAAGATCGAAATTACCGTTGGGGCTCATATATCCAATAGAACCGGAGTAAATACCTCGGCCATTTTCCTCAACTTTATCAATATGCTTCATTGCGGCAAGCTTTGGAGCCCCAGTCATAGAACCCATGGGGAAGGTTGCCCGAAGGATTTCAGCTATTCCAGTTGAGGTTTCGATCTCGCATTGAATCTTAGAAATCATTTGGTGTACGGTTTCAAAAGTGTAAATCTCACATAGTTCCTTCACTTCCACACTACCTCTTGTCGCAACCCTGCTCAAATCATTCCTAACCAAATCCGTTATCATAATATTCTCAGCTTTCTCCTTTTCGCAATTTCTCAAAGATTCAATCAACTTCAAATCGGCCTCTTCATCAACCCCTCTTTTTATAGTTCCTTTGATGGGTTGTGAACTCAAAACATTCCCCTCTCTTTTTAAAAATCTTTCGGG
>TARA_B110000444_G_scaffold33305_1_pt1 | contig 10278 bp, 8 predicted proteins | sample TARA_B110000444 | Tara Oceans TARA_B110000444 (sample SAMEA4398370) | marine metagenome | biome: Polar Biome; feature: [SRF] surface water layer (ENVO:00010504); material: water (ENVO:00002006), including particulate matter (ENVO:01000060) such as... | depth 5 m
CTGGATCTGCTTTCACGAGTTTTTCAGTTACATTTATTGACAATTCACCGTCTTTTGAAAATGGTAATGAGGTATTTTCAAGCCAAGGTAGATTGCAAGGTATCCTTATTGACGCGCCATTTAGGAGTTTAGCCATAAACTTTTTATATTGAGTTGGGTGTTGGAGGTGCCAGCCTTTTGGAGGGGTATCTAGCGGAAACTTGAAATGAAGATCGCTGGCGGTAGTAATAGCGACAGAACAATTTTTTATTTTTCCAATTTTAATAGCTAAATCGTTCGCTCCAGAGTGACCTCCTAAAACAGGAATGACCGAACTTCCATCCTCGGCCACAACTACTACTGGGGGGTCGTTTTCTTTTTTTGTTATTACAGGAGCGATAAGCCGTACGAGAATGCCCAAAGCTCCTATAAAAACTATAGGGCTTTGATTTTTAAACAATGTGCGTAGATGGTTTGCAACATTATCAATTATCACATCACAGTCTTCGAATTGGCCATGCAAGCTAGCATTTAAATGCTGTTTTATATCTTGGGCAGTTTGCATGCCCGATGCAGAAACTATAACGACGGCTGTCACAACCAGGCCTTTGCGCGAGAGTGAGCCAAAATCATAGAAAAATAAGGTGTGGATGTTGCATCAACCTTTTCTAATTCTATGATTTTTTCGGTTTCCATCGTAGCTCTCTCGATGTAAAGCGCATTCTGGATTAAGCCAGTTCGTTTCAAAAGCTCTTTTATACGATTAAAATGGCGACCAATTTTTATGATGACTATGGAGTCTGAGTTTTTCATCTTTTCTTCCAATTGATGGTCTTCGAGTGGTGCAGGGAGGACAGTTAAAATATCGTTACGAGATGCAAGAGGTGCTTCCAAGGATGCAGAGCATGCCATTAAGGAAGAGACGCCAGGAATAACTTCGATCAAATGTTCACTCTTCAATCTGCTAAATAAATACATAAATGAACCATAGAAAAAAGGGTCGCCCTCACACAAAATCACAACTTTTTTCCCTTTATTTGCTGCTGAGGATATTTGTTCACTTGCTCTGTCATACACCTCAAAAGCAGGGAATCTTTCTGTGAGCATCGGGGTCTTGATAACAAGTTCATCGCATTCTTTTGGGAAGTATTGTGCAACTATGGATCTTGCTAAACTTGGCCCATAATCGGGTGCGGGATAGGCTATTAGATCCGCTTGCTTGAGAATTTTAAGTGCCTTTAACGTTATTAGTTCTGGATCCCCAGGCCCCACCCCAATACCAAATATTTTCCCCCTCATCTAACGATGTCTCCTTACGCTTGGTATAGGTTTTTGAACTTTCCATTGAGTAACCGGTATAGAGGGACGCCAAGCTTGCTTAGTTCCTATATTATCTAAATTAGATATACTTATTCTAGTTAAGTCGCCACCAAGTTTTTTTTGATGTTTGGAAACTATGGCTTCACCTTCAATAGTCATAACATTTGCAACAAGACAGCCACCTGTTTTTAATGAGGCCCAACATTTTGTTAACATCCCTTTCGTAGTTATTCCCCCTCCAATAAAAATAGCGTCGGGGGGCGGTAGTTTCGAGAGCGCCGAGGGGGCTTTCCCATTTACAATTCTTAAATTTGGCACTCCCAGCTGTTTAACGTTGGTGGCAATATTAATTGCTCGTTCAGGGTTTTCCTCTATTGCGATTGCCTGGCATCGATGGTCAGTGCGCATCCATTCTATTCCAATAGAACCCGATCCAGCACCGATGTCCCATAAAAGAGCGCCAGGGAATGGTTCCAAAATAGATAATGTGGCAGCGCGAACCTCTCGTTTGGTTATTTGCCCATCATGGATGAACGCACTGTCTGGTAATCCTGGAACCCTTGTCTTAAGTGCCTTTATGTCAGTAATTTCGAGCTCTACAGCAATAGTATTGAAGGCTACCCCGGGCTCATGATTCCAGCTTGATGCTCCGCTACCAAAGCATTTTTCTTTAATGCCATTCATATGTTCAAAAACTGTGATGGTACTAGCGCCATAGCCCCTAGTTGTTAGAAACTCTGCTACAATAGATGGTGTTTCGCCATTATTTGATAAAATTATAAGTTTACCTTTTGGGCGTAAAAACGTTTCCAGAGTTGAGATAGGTCGTCCATGCAGGCTTATAAAATCTGCATCGTTATGCGTCCAACCTTTGCGGGCACAGATTAGGGTGGAAGCGGACAAGGATGGTATAATTTGCATTTCCGCTATAGAAAAAATCCGAGTAAGGGTGCTTCCTATACCAAAAGAAAGTGGGTCTCCGGTCGCGAGAACACATGTCGGTCTTCCTCTGAATTTTTCAAGTTTTTCCAGAAGACTACTTATTGGAGATGGCCAAGGAATCTTTTTCTGTGTTGAGTTTGGTATCATTGCGAGTTGGCGGTTCCCACCAATTACAAATTCCGCACCGCTTATTAGTTCGAGGGCAGGTGCAGATAGTTCGCTGAGACCTTCCTCTCCTATACCAATTACGCTCAACCACTGTTTTTCTTCGTGCACACCTGTCATTGGTCATGTCCAAGGGATATTCGCATTAAAGCATTTAAAGCTGCTGCTGCCATAGCGCTCCCACCGCGTCTTCCCAATAATGTTATGTGAGGTATCTTAAACTGAGCCTGTGTAAGCAATTCCTTTGATTCAGAAGCACCAACAAAGCCAACAGGGAAGCCAAGAACGACGGCAGGCATTGGGGCTCCCAATTCAATTTCTTCAATCAACCTGAATAACGCTGTAGGTGCATTGCCAATAACAATTACGGCACCGCCTTGATACTCCCGCCATATTTTAACCTGCGCAGCTGATCGTGTAGTTTGCTCGCTGTCAGCGATAGTTAAAACATCGGGATGATCTAGGAAACAATATACTTTATTATTGTCTTTATCGGGATTAGAAATGCCTGACTTAACCATATTACAATCGCAGATTATATTTGCTTTTTGGGATAATGCATTAATCGCTTCTTTAGCTGCCGTTAAAGAGAATTTCAAATCATTACATATTTCAGGCATTCCACATGCGTGAATTACTCGCATAGCTATTTTGGCCTCAGTACTATCAAAGAGGCTTAGATTGGCCTCTTTTTGAACTATTTCGAAGGACCGCTGATAAATCCTCTTCGGATTTTTTATATAATCTGTTTTCATCAAAGGTGTGACCTTGTTTTCACCTGCTGTTTGCTCCGCAGACTTAATATTTTTATACTCACATCCACTCCCTAACCGGTCACAACGGCCTTTGGGCTGCGGGCATTACCCTTTCCTTTGGCGTGCCGGGATTAATATCCAATTAGATTTATCAATCGCTGGCCATCTTACCGGTTGTCATGACTCGCATGTCCCAACTCAGACAACGTTTACGCCTTATGTTTGAGTTGGGCAATAGAGAGATAAAAAATGTCTGTCTTAATGACTTTAACGTGTCTAGTCTTTTAGGTCATAATTAGACTGAAAAAAACAAGAGGGGTAGAATGCGTAACTTTACAATCCCAAACACATCGCCCGGCCATTTATTCTGTTTTGGTCTTGGGTTCACCGCATCCCGTCTGGGACTTCGACTGCTTAAATTGGGGTGGAGAATTTCTGGTACAACACGATCGTTTGAGAAGATTGATAAGTGGTCGTCTATGGGTTTCCAAACATACTTTTTCGATGGAACAGCTCCAATAGTTTCTGAAAAACAGAATCTATTCTCTGATGTTACACATTTACTGGCATCTATACCGCCCACAGACGTTGGCGAATTGCCTCTTTTATTTCATCAAAAAGAACTCGTCGCGACAACAAAACTTAGATGGGTTGCTTACTTATCCACACCTGCCGTGTATGGAGATAGAGGTGGGGCGTTGGTGAGTGAGGATGATTTTCCCAAACCTGGGTCAAGACGGGGGCATCGAAGATTAGCAGCTGAAAATCTTTGGTTGCAAGCTCTAAAGAATAGCAGAGCCTCGATCCAAATAATGCGCCTTTCTGGGATTTATGGTCCAGGACGGAACGTTATAGATCAAGTGTTGGATGGTAAAGCGAGAATCATTGAAAAAGAAGGTCAGGTTTTCAATAGAATTCATGTAGACGATATAGGTACGATCTTGATGGCCTCGATGGATCGTCCAAACAAAGGGAGGGTCTACAATGTTGCAGATCAAGAAGCCTGTCCAAGTGGAGATGTGGTTCGCTATGCCTGCAGATTAGTAGGTATCGAGCCTCCGAATCCAATCTTATTTGAAGATGCGGAATTATCAGAGATGGCGAGGTCTTTTTATAGCGAATGCAAAAGGTTGGTGACCGATCGATTAAACAATGAACTTGGTGTCGTATTAAGATACCCTACTTATCGAGAGGGTCTAGATGCAATATTCAAGAAAGAATGATATTGTTTTTGAAGAACTAGTTTAAAGTTAAAACTCTATGCCTGCCTGAGCTTTGAAACCTGATCTGAATGGATGTTTAATCATTGTCATTTCCGTCACTAGATCTGCTGCTTCTATGAGCTGTTCTTTGGCATTCCGACCAGTAACTATCACGTGCAATTCTTTTCGCTTGTTGCTGAGGGTTCTTAATACCTCCTCTAGTTCTAGATAATCATATCTCAAAACAATATTTAGTTCATCCATTAATACCATCGAGTAGCTTGGATCATTCATCATTAATTTGGCTTGTTCCCATGCTGCTTGTGCGGCTGTAATGTCGCGATTTAAATCTTGAGTGTCCCAGGTGAAGCCTTCGCCCATAGTATGTATGGTAACTTGATCTGAAAACGCTTCGAGCACTTTCTTTTCTCCAGTTTCCCATTTGCCTTTTACAAATTGCACAACACCTACTCGCATCCCATGCCCAATGCCACGACAAATCATGCCAAAGGCTGCCGTCGATTTACCTTTTCCTTTACCAGTATGAACGACCAAAAGCCCTCCGGTTTTTGTTTTGGTTGCCATTATTTTATTTCGAGCAGCTTTTTTTTTCGCCATTTTCTCAGCATGGCGTTCGGCTATTCTTTCATCACTCTTAGCGGTACTTTGGTATTGTGGATCGGTCATAAAAGTCTCCAAAAGGTTTACTTGATGAAACAGGAATGGACCGCGATTATCAGATGAGCCGAATCACAAACCCCCCTAGGATTTTAAACAGAGCTTTATAATGAATTCAAACTCTATAGTATAGGCTTTGCTGTAACGAACTATATGTTTGTTTCTCTAGTGCTTCTTATTTGAGAATTCCTGCTTCTGTTTAGTCAATTTGTTTTATAGCTTCTTAGTTTTCAAAGCTTATAATGAGACCCGCAACGAACTTTTTTCACGTATTATTACACTTTTTTAGCATTTTGAATGGTTATAAAGCTAGTTCTTGGGTATGTAATGCTCGAATAAGAACAGTATTTTTGGCAATATAAGCCAATATCATATCGCTCTTTGGTTAAGATAGGGTGACAATTAAGAGGAATTTTATGCGTATATTGCGACATATTGCCGAAATAAGCGCGGAAGTCCAAGGAAGCGTGGCTGCTGTTGGAAATTTTGATGGGGTCCACCTAGGCCATCAGATGGTTATCAACGAGGCTTCGCGAATAGCTAATGGACTTAAGGTTCCTTTGGGGGTTTTGACTTTCGAACCGCACCCCAGAATGTTGTTTCAAACTGATGGTGCTCCATTTAGATTAACTTCCAACAGCTCCAAAGCAGATGCCCTAAAATCTATTGGGGTGGATTTATTGTTTGAGCTACCATTTGATCACGCCTTTTCGCAACTTTCCGCGGAAGAGTTCGTAACGGATGTTTTGGGAAAAAGTCTTCGATTAAAACATGTAATTTGCGGATATGATTTTATTTTTGGTCATAGGAGGCGGGGTACCCCCGAAATATTAGAGCACTTGTGTGGTGATATTGGAATTGGTGTGAGCCGAATGCCGGCCTTCTCAGAGACTGATGGAGCAGTTTATTCATCGACAAGAGTTCGTCAATGTTTGACTGAGGGCGATCCTCGGGGTGCCGCAGAACTGCTTGGACGTCCTTGGTCTTTTAGTGGTATTGTTGAGGCTGGAGATCAGCGAGGTCGTACAATTGGCTTTCCAACATGTAATCTGCGCATTGTTGATTTGATTCAACCGGCGCATGGTGTTTATGCTGTGCAAGTGGCAATTGAAAATGAAAAAGATTGGATCTCGGGCGTCGCAAATTTTGGTCGACGGCCAACCGTAAATGATCGTGGTACTTTATTTGAGGTAAACCTATTCGATATAGAGCGAGATCTATACGGTAAGAGTTTAACTGTAAGAATTATTGACTTTATTCGCCCAGAAATGAAATTTACTGGGATAGAGCACTTAAAGAACCAGATAACAGCGGATTCCAAGCGAGCCCATCAACTGTTGTCGGATGATTAAAATTGGCAGTTTAGGACGTTTGATTAATGACTATAGATTATAAAGATACAATTTTTCTACCTAAGACAGATTTTCCAATGCGTGCAGGGCTCCCAAAGAAGGAACCCGAAATATTGGCAGAATGGGAGCGCATAGGTCTAGAGAAAAAATTAAGGAATGATAGAGCAGGAAAAGAGAAGTTTATTCTCCATGATGGGCCCCCATATGCAAATGGGCATCTGCATATGGGCCATGCTTTGAATAAAATTTTAAAAGACGTTATTAATAGATCCCAGCAAATGCTGGGTAAAGATGCAAACTATGTTCCCGGGTGGGATTGCCATGGTCTTCCAATTGAGTGGAAAATCGAAGAGGGATATCGAGAAAAAGGCTTAGATAAGGATAGTGTCCCTATCATTGAATTTCGCAAGCAATGCCGGGATTTTGCAGCAGAATGGGTTAAAATCCAAACAGCTGAATTTAAAAGATTAGGCGTGACTGGAACTTGGGACGATCCCTACACGACAATGGCATATGGTGCCGAAGCTCAAATATCTCGAGAAATAGGCAAATTTTTGATGAATGGTGGTCTATACAAGGGGGCTAAACCAGTTCTTTGGTCGGTTGTCGAGAAAACTGCTCTAGCTGATGCGGAAGTAGAGTATCACGATCATAAATCAACCACTATTCATGTTCGCTTTCCAGTTGTCCAAACTGACCAACCCTTACTCGAGGGAGGAGCAATAGTCATTTGGACGACTACGCCGTGGACTATCCCTGGAAATCGTGCAGTTGCATATGGTAAAGATTTTGATTATGGGATTTATCAGATTGAAGGTGTGGAAGACGACAGTCCAGCGCTTGTTGGGGAAAAGATAATTGTTGGGATATCACTAGCGGACGCTGTTCAGAAAGCAGCAAAAATCACTGAAATGCGGCAAATTGGTTCAATTAAGGGGAGTGACTTTTCTGGAACTATCCTATCTCATCCGCTTAAAGAGGTGGGTTTCGATTTTAATGTTCCGATGTTACCGGCGGATTTTGTCACGTTAGAACAGGGCAGTGGTTTTGTTCATATAGCGCCCGGGGCTGGATCTGACGATTTCGAACTTGGCCTTGAGTATGGATTAGAGGTCGTCACGAATGTTGATGATTCTGGAAAATTTTACGATCATATTCCTCTCGTGGCGGGTATGGACGTTATTAAGGATAATTATGAAATAGCTATGATCGTCAAAGAGGCTGGTGCCCTGTTGGCAGTCGGTCGATTGACACACAGTTACCCCCATTCGTGGAGATCTAAGGCACCTTTAATTTTCCGGACTACCCCCCAATGGTTTATTTCAATGGAGACAAATGATCTCAGAGAAGCTGCTTTGAGAGCCATAGACGATACGCGGTTTATTCCGGAACGAGGACACAATAGGCTGAAAACTATGATACAACAGAGGCCGGATTGGTGCGTTTCCCGACAAAGAGCTTGGGGTGTCCCGATCACAGTTTTTGTAAATAAAATCACGGGAGAACCATTACGAGATCAAGCTGTTATTGATCGTATTGGCTCTATTTTTGAGGAAGAAGGATCTGACGCTTGGTACATAAGCAATCCGCAACGCTTTCTTGGAGAAGATTATGATGCTAAAGATTTTGATCAAATTCGGGATATAATAGAAGTTTGGTTTGATAGTGGTTCCTCTCACACTTTTGTTTTAGAAGCACGTCCTGAGCTTAAATGGCCTGCGTCACTTTATTTAGAAGGTTCAGACCAGCACAGAGGATGGTTCCATACCTCTCTTTTACAATCCAGTGGAACGCGCGGAAGAGCGCCATTTGAGGCGGTTTTGACCCATGGGTTTGTACTTGATGAGTCTGGGCGTAAAATGTCAAAATCGATGGGAAATGTGACCGCTCCACAGGATGTCATTGACAGAAGTGGGGCAGATATTCTCAGACTTTGGGTTGTTGGTTCTGATTATTCGGAGGATTTGCGTATTGGACAAGAAATCTTAAAACGGCAAGTGGATTTATATCGCCGTTTGAGAAACACTTTAAGATACGTCATTGGTAATCTAAACGATTTTCAAGAAAACGAGCGAGTTGACCCTAGCGATATGCCCGAACTTGAACGTTGGGTCCTTCATAGATTATCCGAACTAGATGTTGTGATAAGAAAGGGTGTGGACAGTTTTGACTTCCATGCTTTATTCCAACAATTACACAATTTTTGTTCAGTAGATTTATCAGCATTCTACTTCGATATCCGAAAAGATGTATTGTATTGTGATGCCCCGAACTCTTTCAGACGGCGAGCGACGCGAACAGTTTTAGATTTGTTGTTTAATAGTCTTACAACTTGGCTTGCTCCAATCTTGTGTTTCACGGCTGAGGAAGCTTGGCAAGCTAGAGTGAAAAATACAGAGGACTCCGTGCACCTAAAAACCTTTATGGAAATTCCAGAGGCATGGAATGATAAAGAACTGGCTAAAAAGTGGGATTTAATTCGAGATGTAAGAAAAGTTGTTACAGGGGCTCTGGAAATAGAAAGATCCGAAAAGCGTATAGGTTCGTCTCTTCAAGCAAAACCAACAGTATATTTGACATCCGATGCGCTCACCGCACTGGATGGCATGGATGCTTCTGATATTTTCATAACATCGGGGGTGACGCTTATAAACTTAGATCCACCATCTGATGCATTTATACTTGAGGACATCCGAGGTGTTGGGGTTGTCCAAGGATCTGCAGATGGCGAGAAATGTGAACGCTGTTGGAAAATCCTGCCAGAAGTCGCTACAAATGAGGAGCCTATTTGTAATCGTTGTGCTGATGCAATAACAAGAATCAGCGCCTGATTTCGATGGCTTTTCGTCCAAAAACCTTGACATTGATGGGGCTTTCGATAACATTTTTGATTATTAGCGCTGATCAAATCACGAAGATTTGGGCCTTAAATAGTTTCTTCTTTCCACCAAGGGAGATAGAGATATTTTTTTGGTTTAATTTAGCCCCAGTTTGGAACAGCGGAATTAGCTTTGGCATGTTAGCTGGCTATTCTGAGGCAATGCCAATGATAATTTCTGTGTTAACAATTTTAATCTCGATTGTCCTACTAATTTGGTTAATAACGGCGATATCTGTTTTTCTAAAATTAGCTTTAAGTTTTATTTTAGGCGGTGCAGTTGGAAATATAATAGATAGAATTCAATATGGTGCTGTTATTGATTTTATAGATATTCATTTTTTTGATTTTCATTGGCCAGCATTTAATGTTGCCGATGCTGCGATCACAATCGGTGTTTGTTTCTTTTTGTTAGATAGTTTTTGGAAAAAAAGTGTTACACATGATTAAATTCGCTATTCGGAGAAAATAAGTGAAGCATAAATTCATCTTTAGAACTGAAGCAAAGCTTCTTATAGTTAGTGTTTTTGCAAGTGTGGTTTTGTTAAATGGCTGCAGTAATGTTCGGGATGTTCTTGGGCAAAATAAAAAATCTCCAGATGAGTTTGCGGTTCTTGCGAGGGCTCCTTTGAGCGTTCCTCCTAATTTTACTTTGCGAGTTCCAAAGCCAGGAACTGAAAGACCGCAAGAACCTTCGTCGCAAAATGGTGGAAGAGCATTGATATTTGAGACGAATAAGAGCGTGAAGGATGTGGATAGTGGTGCATATGGAAACAAAATTAGAAACTTGTTAGGGACTGGGTCATCAATCCCAAATATTCGGGAGGTATTAAATAAAGAGACCAAGGACTTAATTTTTAAAGATAAACAATTTTTAGATAAACTATTATATTGGAAAAAACCCTCTAACGGTGACGTTCTTGTCGATGCAGCTGCCGAGAAAAAAAGATTGAAAGATAATGTTAGTCAAGGGAAACCGTTAACGGAAGGTAAAACTCCCGTAATAA
>TARA_B110000444_G_scaffold209615_1_pt1 | contig 10275 bp, 16 predicted proteins | sample TARA_B110000444 | Tara Oceans TARA_B110000444 (sample SAMEA4398370) | marine metagenome | biome: Polar Biome; feature: [SRF] surface water layer (ENVO:00010504); material: water (ENVO:00002006), including particulate matter (ENVO:01000060) such as... | depth 5 m
ATATAGATACGTCCTGTTTCTGCACGTTCTTTAATTAATGCAGAAAATAAATCCATTGCTGAAATTGTTTTAGTGCGTAGTGTCTTACTACGTTCATACTTTGTGTATAACTCTGTAAACTTTTCTTGATCAGCATAAAATGCTTCATACAAGTCTGGTACTTCATGTGGTGAGAATAAAGTTATATCGCCACCGGATAACAATCTTTCATACATTAATTTATTAAGTTGAATTGAATAATCTAACTTACGTACTCTATTGTCCTCTGTACCTTTGTTATTCTTTAGTACAAGAATGTCTTCAATTTCGTAATGCCATATTGGAAAGTGTGTAGTTGCACTACCACCACGTACACCATTTTGTGTACAACAACGTACTGTTGCTTCAAACTTTTTTAGGAACGGGACAACACCTGTGTGTGCTACTTCCCCACCTCTAATTTTACTGTTTACTGCTCTAATACGTCCTGCGTTAATTCCTATCCCTGCTCTTTGTGCGGTATAACGCCCAATAGCCATATCAGAACTAAAAATGGAATTAAGGGTATCATCGCTATCAACAAGTACGCAAGAAGCAAATTGTCTAAGAGGTGTACGGACGCCGGCCATAACGGGCGTCGGGATATTGATTTTAAAAAGGGAGGTCGCATCATAGTATCTCCTTACATATTGCATACGTGTTTCTGCTGGATACTCTGCAAACAATGTTGCCGCAATCATCATGTACATCATTTGTGGAGATTCATAAATGTCACCACTGCTTCTGTCCTGTACAAGATACTTGTCAACTACTTGACGAAGTCCTGCATACGTAAAGTTCTCATCACGTTTATGCTTAATGTATTTGTTTAAGGTTGAAAGTTCTTCTTCTGTATATTTTTCTAGTATAGCACTATCATATACACCACGGTCAATATTACGTTTGATTACATCGATTAAAGGAATAGGATTGTATTGACCAAATGACTCTTTATAAATTGGGTATAATAATAAACGTGCCGCAACAAACTGGTAATTAGGATTTTCTAATGTAATTAAATCGTTCGCACTCTTAACTAAGATTTCTTGAATTTCTGCTGTACTCATGTTATCATAAAATTGAATATTAGCACTCATTTCAATTTGACTAGAACTAACTCCTGCTAGTCCTTCACATGCTTCTTCTACCACAAAATGTATTTTATCGATGTCTAGTGGTACACTTGACCCATCTCTCTTTTGGATTTGGATTCCCAAGCCATTTGTCATTCTATTCTCCTAATCTTTAATCTTTAATATTTAATGTAAGTGTATTTATTGTAGCCGGGGCATTCGATATATGCGTTGTGATATAAATTCTGTTGGTAAATCTGCTCTTTGGCAAACCTCGTCAAATTTATAACACAGTACATGGTTATCTACGAATACAGGATAAAAAAATACCTCACTTGTTCTATCTGTACTGATATGTATCTCGAACTCACTCCGAGAAAACTTATCAGTTAATTGTAAAGTATAACACACAGCTAGGCTATGTGTCAAGTCACAAATTTTATTTTGGAGTAATAACTCCCACGGACTAGGCCATGTTGCTTGATCCCAAGGATCAATGCTTAATTTACTTCGCTCATGTCTATCATAGTAGGAAATAGCGTCCTGAAAAGGATTATTACTTGTTTCTAGTTTTTTTCTAAATCTAGACCAGTCAAAAAGCCTGCTCTCAAAATTTAATTCTTGCATTAAGTCTTATACGTAACGTTAAAGGATATTGATCCTGTATCACTAGTTGTAGTATTTTTCATCTGCACAACTATTGTTTCGTTAGTTGCATCTCCATCCTCATCAGCTAAAGCTGTCTGAAATTCTAAATTAGGTCTGTATGAATCAGTTCCTAAAAATGTAAACTCGTCTGTAGTTTGTGTAGTACCGTCTGCAAGATTAACAAAGATGTTTAGTACACCTTCTCTAATTGCGTTAACGGCTGTTGACTTGTATACATAAGCAATTTGTACATTCTTACTAACTTCGCCACTACATTTTAATACTCTTACAAATGTGTTTTGTTGTGCTACAGGAATTCTATATGAAAACTCACTTTTAAATAATCCTGGTCCTTCAACTTCTGGTACATATTTGTACCCTGAAATTAATGTTTGGTTGTATGTCAAATCTGCTGTTCTATCAAAGAAGTCACCGTCACTGCTATTAGTTAATGCAGTACCGTCTGTAAACTTAATGATAGCAAATGAAGCGTTTGCGTTTGCTCCACCATTGTTACCAACACTAGTAAATGAGTTATGTGAGCTTCTATTGTAGTTGCCCTTGTTAACAAATATACCGTATTCGTCAATGTCTGTAAATGTGCTGTTAGTAACTGTATTGTTCTGTGGACCTGTTAATTGTCCTTGAGCACCAATAGTAGTTCCTTGACCAAACACGACACCTCTGTCTAGTGTTTGGAATGTTGTGTTACTAAATGTATTTTCTTTAATATCAAAGTCACTAAACACACCGTATGTTTGTCCGTGAATACTACAGTTAGTAAACGTATTATTGTTTGAACTTACTGCTGTTGATAAGCTATTCATTAGTATACCAACTTGTGTTGCTGTTGCTACTGTACCTGATATCCATGTACCTTTGATAGTAATATCTTCAAACGTACTGTTTCTACAACTAGTCAATGCTAGTCCTGTGTTAACAGTTTGTTGTATTAATGTAAAGCCTGATATCTTAATATCTTGTGCTTGGTTAATAAATGAGCTAGTTGCGTCATTTGCATATGTACCTGGAGTACTTGTGCTATTAACAGTTTCCATAATTGGAAATGCACCAGACTGTGTAATGATTGTTCTTTCACTGCCTTCACCAACTAGTGTAGCATGTGGCGGAACTTTTAAACTGCTTGTTATTGTGTAATTACCTGCTGGAAAATATAATGCTACCCTACTTGGGACACTTCCTTTTGATGCGTTGTTTAGATATAATTGATCAATAGCTCGTTGTAAAACTGCTGTTTGATCTGATCCATCTCCATAGGCACCAAATGATAATACATTAACTGATTCATCTAGTCTTTGTTGTAGTGTTCTAGTAACTGGAGTTGTAGCAGTAGCACCTGTTTGAATTGTATCATCAGTTGCTTTATATTTGTAAGTGTCTGCAAACGTAAACAAGTTATCATGTTGTGTGATAATCTTAGTATTTCCAACTGCTGGTGCACCTTCTGATACGGAACCATTACCAATGTAAAGTTCTCTAGCATCTACAGCCCAGCCAAACTCACCGCCAGCTAATTGCGGTATGCCAGTACCTGCATTCTTCTGTCCGCGTCTAACCTGTATACGTGAAATTTGTACAATCGCCACTATATTTCTCCTAATTTGCTACAAGTATTTATCACTTCATGGAGTCATAATATTGATACACACGGTCCCACCACTTAGATTCCCAATCCTTAAACTCGTCTGGCCATAGATCAAACTGCTGATACGTTAAGTCGCGACAGCATACAAATACATGCCCTTCTTTAATGTCTGTACCGTATATTTCGTTGTGTGCTAGGGCATAGGCTGTCAACTGCAAATAGTAATCTTCAATCCATTCTTTCTTCTTAGGCTTGTTAGATTGTTTAAAGTCCATAATACAGGGCTGGCCTTTGTATGTTCCTACGAGATCAGTCGTTCCTGCGTAGATTTGAGGGTGATAAAGCATCACTTCTGTACCCCATATAGCATCTACATCAACCATAGCATTATCACGGATTTGTTCACCCATCTTGTTTGCTTGTTGACTGTAAGGGTTACTGCCTGGTTGTGGCCATTCGCCGTCTAAGATGTAATCTTCTAAAAACTTGTGCATACGTGTACCAACACCTGCGGCTTCAGTTACAATCTCTTGTGCTTTCTTTTCTCCAACCCGCTTACGCCATGCGTTTAAATGCGTCATATCCTTCGTTTTACTAAGGATTGTTGTAACACTTGCTACATGGTTACCATCTGGACAAGCATACAAACGCTTACCGTCTACGCTTTCTCTTTTTAGTTCTTTATAAGGGTATTGTTCAGTTATTAAACTCATTTAGTTTCTTCCTCTGGCTCTAGCCATTCTGTTACAAAATTGATAACCAATGCACTCCTTACGTTGTGATAAGGATATGTTCCATGGTTAACGTTGCCTGTCATTAGTACTGTCTTACCTGGTGTAGGTACTACTTCATTAATACTAAGGGTAAGATCTCTTTCTGCAATAATCGTGTATAACGAACCCGAATTATCGTTTGGTAGATCTAATTCTAAATCTTGTGCATACATTACTAAACTAATTAAATTAGGTTTGCCTGTATGATTATGTACACTCTGATACTCGTGTGGTTTGTAGTTGTGCAACCAGCTTTCGTCTACTGTTACTTTCTTTACGGGTATGTTATGTTCATTCATTTTATCTCTAACCCAGTTTTCCATACCTACAAAACAGTTAGGATCAATAGTACTTTGTATTCGTCTAGGATAGTCTTTAACTTCTGTAACGTGCTTGTTTGCTTGTTGATGTACAACAGACCATCCGTCATAGTGTGTTTCAATTACAGCTTGATTGTATCCTGTGTATACTTTATCCATTACTTAAATTTCCTGTCTATCCACTTCTTGCCTACATATAATAATGCTATAACAATTACAATACCACCAAGTACTGTTGCTTCTAATATAATATCACCTTGACTTGAATCTATTTCAATGCCGTCCTCGCTGATTGCAATACGACATGTTTCACATGTTTCACTCATTAGGATCAAACTCCTCGTCTGGTGCAAAGTATTCAAAGTCAAAGTCAACTACCCATGTACGCCTTGGTGCTTTACAAGGATAAACTCCGTGCCACACTCTACCGTCCATGATAACTGTTCTACCCGGGTATGGTGCAAATTGATTGTATGCTTGTGTACCTTCTGGATTAGGCATTAGTGTGTAAAGCATACCATTATCAGGCGACATAGTTTTATGTTCGCTATCACTAATAGGAGTTTCATCCATAGCCATTACCATACTGATACATCCACTTCCGTGATTGTGTATTGCTTGGTAGCCACCATCACTATAGTCGACACACCAAGTCTTACTTACTTTGATAGTTTTAACAGGAATACCGTTGCGTCTAACAACTATCATAACCCATTCCATTAGTTGTTTCCAATCAATGTTATCAAACTTTTCTTTGTCTATAGGAGGAAAGTTTGATTGTACTGTTGGTTCAAATCTTGTTTCTTTAAGAAGTTTACTACTTGGAAAGCCTTGTTGTTCAGGTGTGTCAAGATTCATCTTATCTGACCTTACAACTTTGCCGCCCCATGCAGGTAAGTTAGGAGGAGTAATATCATATTGATAACCATTGAATGTTGTTTTAACTTTGCTTTGGTCTTCACCTCTAAACTTATCATTTTCAAACAGTTGTAAAAACTGTTCATAGAAAGGGCATTTAATATCTACTATCCATTGATTACTTGCACTCATTACTGTGCCTAAGTCTATACCTTTTGTCATAATACTATATCATTCCTATCTCTGCCGTTAGTATTAATAGTAAATGTAATCCTATCTTCATTACTCTTACTTGCTTGTGTCTTGTGTGTTAGCCACCCTGGAAATATTACAACGTCATTAGTTTGTACACTTACTTCTTTCCAGTAGTCGTGTATTGTGTTATTAGGAATACGTGAATATCCTGACCAGTTAGTTCTTAGTAACTGTTCAAACTGTATGTTACCACTTTCGGGTGGTACTTTTACATATGCAGACACTACTACGTTTGCACTACCATGATCGTGTGGTAATGTGTGTGCGTTCTTTTGATGTAGATTAGTCCAACTACCTGTAGCAATAATGTCTGTGTACTGTATGTCCCATTCAGCTAGAGCTATTTCAATCTTTGGACTTAACCACATCATAAAATCTTTGTTACATTCCCATTCGTGAGGAGGGTTAGAATGTCCTGCCGTACTCTTTCCACCATCAGCTTCTGTTTGGTGTAGCTGTGCTTCTGTAGATTGGTAGTCTTTAAATGCTTGTACATCAAAGCCTGGACTATAATTATATTTCCAAACTAGATTAGGTACAATAGATACTTCATTCATAGTTTCCTCCTATACATTATATAGTATACAGGAAGTGTTCTAAGATGTCAAGTGGTTTTTGTTATGCAGTTGCTTTTGATGTTGCACGTTGAGCCATTTTATCTACTTCGCCATCGGTCTTTTGACCTTTTGGTGCATCGCTAGGTGCTTCTTTCTTTGTATAAAGAGTAATACCTTTTGAATCAAAGTTTTTAACTAATGGTTGTATCTCTGGATTCTCATCATAAATTCTTTTGAAGCCATCATAATCAAACTGTGGCTTTTTTAAGTTCTTCATGATAGTGTTCATTGCATCAAATGAAAGATAGGCAGGCTGATCTTGTGTATCGGCACTACCTATCACATTTCTAAATACGTTTATTAAGGAAGACTTGGTGTCTGAATTGGAAGCCTCAGCTACTTTTTTGCTTGAGGTACTACCTTTTTTTTTGAATCAGTTAATAACTGAGCTAGTCTGCGTGAGCGTAAAACACTTTCTCGTTTACCTCTGTCCGCAATTTCTTCTCCGCCTGTTGCAGGTTCACTTGCTCCAAATTCATCATCTACTGGTGCTTCAGCATCGGCGTCTTGGTCAACTGTTGGTTCCATAGTTGGATCCTCTGCAGGAGCCTCAATGTCTGTTCCCATAGTCTCTGGTGCGCCTTCGCCTGTTACGATAGCTACGCCACCTGTTAATGCTTCTCTGGTTGTTTCAAATACTGTGTAAAGATTTTCTAGTGCTGGTTTTACAGTTCCAATAAATGTTTCAGATGCTTCTGAACCCATCTCATCTCTAATTTTGTCGCCTAGTTCTAGCATACTTTCTGTTTGCATTTCTGCTGTGTCTTCCATCCAACCTGTAACTCTGTCAACCATATCTTTAGCCGCCATAACTAAAGTTGCCGCTTCTTCTGCACCTTCAATTAATTTATCAAGAGCTTCGTTCATTTCTGATTTACAGTCTTTGATCATTGCTTTTATTTTTGCTTGATCGCAATCTGGATGCATTTTACAAATTTCTTCTGCACTCTTACCATCTTTACACATTTTCATAATGTGTGCTTTTGATGGCATTTTGCCTTCTTCTGCATCTTCGTTAGTTTTCTTTTTGCCTGCAATAGCTTTTTGCAAACCTGCTGGAAGTTTCTTTTGTTTTGCTGATAAGCCTTTTGAGTCTGAATCTTTTGAATCGCCTTTTTCTTTTGCGGCTTTCTTCATTGGCTCTTTCTTGTCGCCGTCTTTGTCTAAATCTAAAAAGTCTGGTTTTGCTTCTTTAACGTTTTCTCTTTCAAGCATCTCTTGGTTGATAACGTCTAGGAACATTTTAGCTTTCTGATATGTATCACTCGAATGTACGCTTTCAAACTGTTCGCTTGTTTCAACTTGGCTTAGTTGTGTACGTAATTTATTACGTGCATTTTCTAGTTGCTCCACAGTAAATTTATCAAGAGCAATTCTTGTTCCAAAAGTTTTAGCTAGGCTTTCATTTAAAGCATTAGCTGTTAAAGGTTTTTTCAAATCGTTAAGTTTCATATCAGTTGTTCCTTACATTAATATTATTTATCATTCTTCGTTAAAGATGAACCTATCGATTTGGTCCATATATTGAAAAGTACGTTCTTTTGCTATCTCAAACCTAGTTTCTAACGCCATTTTACGCATTTCGTCGTCTGTTTGTTCAATGCTATGCTTATGGAACAAGCTATCCATGTAATGTTTGCCTAATCCTGCATCTAAATCTAGTATTTCACAACACTTTGCATCATATCCTTTAGCACGAGCTTTTGCAAAGGCAATGGCTCCACGCTTACTAAATGTTTCTGCTACTCTTGTATGTGTCTTTACGTCAAACACTAAAAATCCTTGTTTCGTCTGTCTAATCACTGTGTTCTTTATACGAACACTCTTACCCTTTGCATATGGAACATGGACCCTGTTAAGCCCGTCTTCCATGATACTATCTAATTCTTCAATTATACGTTTCGAGTTCATTTGCGATCACCATTGTCATACCATTGTTAGCAACTTTTGTTACCAACGCTTTTCTAATCAAATTCTCAATAATAAATTGTTCCCTCTGAGGAAAAGCATTGAGAGGAGTAATGTGAGTCATTCTATTTAGAATCTCTTGTTCCTCATTGCTTACTTGTATTGTAAATCCCTCTAGCACTTGTTTCAGTTTCATTAACTTTTACCCATTTGTGCTATTGCATCAGCTTTTTGTTTTACTACATCATCTAAGTCTTTTTTGTTATAGACAAACGATTGTGGTTCACCTGCTTTTGGTTTTGGATTCTTTAAGATGACTTGATCGCCTTGTACATCATCTATATCAAATTCTTGTTCGCGGCCACCTGGCCCTTGTGTTGGCATTGCTAACTTAGCACCTTTTTTAAGTATGCTCTTTGATATGTTAGCTTGTGCCTTGCCAATTGATTTCATTGCCGCTTTACCTGCACCTTTAGCTAGATTGGCTCCAGCTTTAGCACCTGCTTTCATTCCAGCAGTAGCAACTTTCATACCGGCCTTCGCGGCCGCTGTACCCATTGAAGCACCGACTCTACCAACTGCCGCCGCAATAGCCGGAACTACTTCAACAACTTGTTGTTCTTGTTTTGGTTTTGTAAACTCGTCTGCTCTCATTTTTTAGATCTCTTCTTAAAACTTTTTCTTCTTGTAGGCTTTTTATACCTTGCTTGTGACTGTGGCTTATTAGCCCCAGCAACTCTTTTACTTAATCCACTTGCACGTTTAGTACGAGAGGATCTGACTTGCATTACACTAGCCTTCTTAGCCTTAGCACGTTTAATATTTAACGCACTTGAAACTCTTTTAGTTGCGTTACAAGTTGCCGGCTTAGCAACAATACGTCCTTTACGTGTTCCGCTTGTACATCTGTATTTACGTACTAACTTACCTTTGTTTTTGCCCCAAATGCCGATAACACCTTCTTTAATCTCTGCTACCTTCATCTTCTACGTCCACCTGCTTTATTCAACGCTTGTACTCTGCGTGAAACAGGATTAACACGTTTAGTTCTACGTGCTTTACGCATCATCTTGCCACCTATCTTAGCTCGTAAGCGTTTCATATTAATTCTTGCTTTAATATTAGGTGCCGCAAAACATTGCGCCATCTTCTTCACAATACGTCCTTTACGAGGACCTTGGGTGCAACGGTACTTACGGACTACTTTCTTTCCAGAACGTGCCCAAATTTGTTTTTCGTCTATTGATGTGACTTCACGTATCAGCATACGTGTATTTATCTATGTAAGAAGGGAAGTGTAATTAACCGGTAAAGTTCATTAGTATGACTACGATAGTACTCAATAGTCCTGCAACAATAGTTCCTGTTGCACCAATTAAAACTTTAAACATAGCTTTGTTGCCATGTGTAATATCATTATGAACATGTTCTAGCTTATCTTCAACACTGGCTAGACGTGACTCTAAACGTATGTAGCGTTGTTCGCACAAATCAACGTGTGCTTCTAAGTTCTTTTTTTCTAACGGCGTTGCCATATGTTCTATCCTTTAAACCCATTGCTCAAATGGTGATTAGTAAACTTTTCTGTTAGCCTAATGTGTTTATATACGAGATGTTATATGTGCCTTTTTACTATAGTATTTATTAGCAGTTTATACGTCTTTATCTACTACTTTAAAAATAATATTAATACGCTCTGAATCTTTAGTTCTGAACGCACTATTATTTATAGTAATTGTGCTATCTAACCCAGGTATAACCGGTATTAAATCAAAGTCATCTAATAATGCATCAACACTTAGGGCGCCTTCTTGTTCCACATCAAAACGAAACGTCCATACATTATGTTTGCCCTTAAACGCTGAACCAAAGTCTTTAACATCTCTTTTTTCAACTGTGGGCTTTGTATCAAAATATATATTTGCTCTCATACTCATAACTTGCTGTGCTGTATTCCAGTTAGTCTGTTGATTAATCAAATGACGGTCTTCAGTCTTAAACTTATTCAGTCCAGTATTTGTTATGTCTACGAGTGTTTCAATGATGAAAGTGTCCATGCATCTATTTATGGTCATAAAAAAAGGGCCCAGTAAAAACTGAGCCCTTTCTAAGTCTTAATTTACGTTAGTACTATTATGCACTTACGATGAATTGTCCACCTGCTGTTACAGTTGCACCAGTCGCGTCATAGTCGCCTGA
>TARA_B110000444_G_scaffold188250_1_pt1 | contig 10272 bp, 7 predicted proteins | sample TARA_B110000444 | Tara Oceans TARA_B110000444 (sample SAMEA4398370) | marine metagenome | biome: Polar Biome; feature: [SRF] surface water layer (ENVO:00010504); material: water (ENVO:00002006), including particulate matter (ENVO:01000060) such as... | depth 5 m
TAATCTCAAATGCAACTGATGCTACTTCTAAACTAAAACATTTAAGTAGTATTGGTGAAAATAAAATTAAAATCGATAATCCCATTATTGAAATTAAAATAGATAAAAAAGGGAAAAAATTACATATTATTGACCAAGGTATTGGAATGACATCTGATGAAGTAAAAAAATATATTAATCAAGTTGCTTTCTCTGGAGCTGAAGAATTTTTAGAAAAATATAAAGATTCCGCTAAGGATACTGGAATTATTGGCCATTTCGGACTTGGCTTTTATTCGGCTTTCATGGTAGCTGAAAAAGTTGAAATAATCACTAAATCATATAAAGATGATAAAGGAGCTCATTGGATTTGTGATGGTTCACCTGAATATTCTCTTTCAAAAAGTAATAAAAAAGAAAGAGGAACTGAAATTATTTTACATATTGACAAAGATTCTAAAGAATTTTTAGAAGAAACTCGAATAAGAACACTTCTTTCAAAGTATAATAAGTTTATGCCTGTTCCTATAAAATTTGGAACAAAAGAAATAAGCCGTAAAGTAGGAGAGGGTGACGAGGAAAAAGAAATAAAAGAAACAGTTGATGATATAATAAACAATCCAACTCCAGCATGGACAAAAACTCCATCAGATTTAGATGAGAATGCGTATAAAGAATTTTATAGGGAGTTGTATCCTATGCAATTCGAAGATCCTCTATTTAGTATCCATTTAAATGTAGATTATCCATTTAATCTTACTGGAATATTATATTTTCCTAAAATTTCTAATGATATAAATGTTCAAAAAGATAAAATTCAACTTTACCAAAATCAAGTTTTTGTAACAGATAATGTGGAAGGTATTGTTCCTGAGTTTCTGACACTTCTAAGAGGGGTTATAGATTCTCCTGATATACCACTAAATGTTTCTAGAAGTTATTTACAAGCAGATGGAGCCGTAAAAAAAATAAGTAATTATATAACTAAAAAAGTAGGTGATAAGTTAAATTCACTTTTCACAAAAAATCGTGAAGAATTTGAAAAGAAATGGAATGATATTAAAGTTATTATTGAGTATGGAATGCTTAGCGAAGAAAAGTTCTTTGACAAAGCTCAAAAATTCGCATTATATCCAAATGTGGATGAAAAGTTCTTCACTTTAGATGAGCTCAAAGAAAAAATTTCTAAAACACAAACTGATAAAGATGGTAAATTAGTGATTCTTTATGCTTCTAATAAAAATGAACAACATCCATATATTGAAGCGGCTAAAGAGAAAGGTTATGAGGTTCTCTTACTTGATTCTCCAATTATTAGTCATTTGATACAAAAACTAGAAACTAGTAATGAAAAAGTTACATTTTCCAGAGTAGATGCCGACGTAATTGACAAATTAATTAAAAAAGATCATCAGGAAATTTCAAAACTTAGTGATAAAGATAAAGAAAAGCTTAAAAAAATAATTGAGGAAGCGATCCCTAAAGAAAAATACACTGTTCAACTTGAAGCAATGGACAGCAATGCTTCACCGTTTATAATTACTTTTCCTGAATTTATGAGAAGAATGAAAGAAATGCAACAAAGTGGTGGAAATAGTATGTTTGGTAATATGCCAGAAATGTATAATTTAATTGTAAATGTTAATAACCCGGTTAATTCAGAAATACTAAAATCAAAAAGCAAGGATAAAAAACAAAGATTAATCAATCAATCCTTAGATTTAGCAAAGTTATCTCAAAACTTATTAAAAGGAGAAGAATTAACTTCATTTATAAAAAGAAGTGTGGATTTCATTAAATAATGAAATGAAAAATGCGAATGTATATGTTATGGGTATTATTTACATATACCTTGGAATACAACACTTTACTAATACTAATTTTTATTTCCCATATATGCCGAGTTTTTTTCCGTATCACTGGGAGTTAATAATTGCAAGTGGAATAGCAGAAATAGTATTAGGGATAGGAACTTTTTTTAAGAAATATAGAAACTATAGTCTTTGGGGAATTATATTAATGTTAGTAATATTTCTCTCTGTACATATAAATATGTTGATTCCTGAAAATGGATTAAATAATCCAATATCACTCCTAGTTCTTAGAATTTTTGCTCAATTTGGATTAATTTATTGGGCTTGGAAAAATATTAAATAAATAAATATTTTTTTTTGTGACATAAATTTTAGGATATTTACAGTTAATTAATTTTATTTTGAAACAATATTTCTTTCCTTTTTTTATTACCCTTATTATTGGATGTTCCGACATCAAAAAAGAGATGAGTTTGAATGTTGTAATAGATGGTTTCAAAAAAGGTAACATTTACCTTCAAAAAATACAGGATTCTACTCTTATAAACATTGATTCTATATTTATTGAAAACAACAAATTAATTGTTTTAAAACATGAAATTAATTCTCCCGAAATATTTTTTATAAATTTAGACATAGCAAAAAAAGATAATAGAATTGAGTTTTTTGGTGAAGAAGGAGATATTAATATAAAAACTACCCTTAAAAACTTTAGTTCGGAATTTGAGGTGTCAGGATCTTATAATGATTCGATTTACAGAAAATACTTAAACATAATTAAACAATTTAATTATAAGAGATTAGATTTAATCAAGAAATCATTTGAAATGTCACAAAATAAAAAATTAGACAGCATTAAATTGATTGAAATTGAAATCAAGAATTTAAATAAAAGACAATATTTATACAGCTTAAACTACGCTGTTACAAATGGAAACAGCCATGTGGCACCGTTTATTGCTCTAAATGAATTTTCTAACGGAAGTAAAGTTTTATTAGACACAATCAAAAACTCTTTAAGTAAAGATGTTTTATCTTCTAAATATGGTGAAATGTTAAAAAGTACTTTAGAATTACTATGAACTAAAGTTCATTAAATGACTTTACTAAATCGCTAGCTTTTTTTGTCAACTCCAAACTAATAGTTTTGTAATGGTTTTTTTTGTCTTTAATATCTTTTTGATGAATTTTTTTAATTAAATCATCAAAAACATTAAAACATTTATCTACTAGCTTTTCACTTTCTTTTAAATCCTTATCAGAATTATCTAATTCCCATAAGTTAATATTTTGAATAATTTCACCAATTACGTTATTCAAATCCTTTTTTAAATTTTTTACACTCGCCATTTTAATTATTTAATTTCCGTTATACTTAACAAAATTTCTAGGAGTTTCATATAAAGTAATTTCTAAGTCTTTACTAATTTCTATTTTTGATCTTAAAATCTCCCAAATAAAAATACAAATATTTTCTGCTGTAGGAACTACTTTATTAAAATAATCGACGTCTAAATTTAAATTTTTGTGATCTAAAACATTTTCTATTTCACTTTTTATAACATCTTTTAAATCCTTTAAATCTATAACCATTCCTGTTATGGGATTAACATCACCAGTAACATCTACTATCAACTCATAATTATGACCATGATAATTTGAATTACTGCAAACTCCAAAGACTTCCATGTTTTTCTCGTCGCTCCAATCTCTAACAAATAACCTATGCGCTGCGTTAAAGTGAGCTCTTCTACTTACTGTTACCTTCATTTATTTAAATTTTTTGTGAAATTGCTGAAAAATTATTTTAAACCACACTGTATATAAATAGGGACTTACAACTACATCTTTTTTTAAAAGCTCTACATCGATCCACCTCCAATCACTTACCTCGAGTTTATTTATTAATGGATTCTTATTATATCTACCTAACAAGACATGATCAAATTCATGCTCTGTCAGACCATTGTCAAATTCTGCCTTGTAAATGAATGAAAATAAAGTATTGAGTTCTGTTTCAAAACCCATTTCTTCACTTAACCTTCTTATTCCTGCATTAATCACAGACTCTCCGTCTCTGGGGTGACTACAACAAGTATTAGTCCACAAACCAGGTGAATGATATTTACTTAATGCTCTTTTTTGAAGAAGCAACTCATTATTCTCATTTAAAATGAAAACAGAAAATGCTCTATGCAGAACAGCTTTTTTATGAGCCTCTATTTTTTCCATCAAACCAAGTTGGTTGTCATTTTTATCAACTAAAATTACCATTTCATCCATTATTCAAAGTTACAAAATTTGAAATATTAAAGAGGGTATATTAAAAAACAATACTATTTTTGAGGATTAAATACAATATGGGATTTAAAGAAGAAATTAATAAAAGAAGAACGTTTGGAATTATTTCACATCCTGATGCTGGAAAAACAACTCTTACTGAAAAATTATTATTATTTGGCGGGGCTATACAAGAAGCTGGAGCCGTCAAGTCTCACAAAATTAAAAGAGGAGCTACCAGTGATTTTATGGAAATCGAAAGACAAAGAGGGATTTCTGTTTCAACTTCTGTTTTAGCTTTTAATTACAATGAAAAGAAAATAAACATATTAGACACACCTGGTCATAAAGATTTTGCAGAAGATACTTTTAGAACTTTAACTGCTGTTGATAGCGTAATAGTGGTTATAGATGTTGCAAAAGGAGTAGAAGAACAAACTGAAAAACTAGTAGAAGTCTGTAGAATGAGAAAGATACCTATTATAGTTTTTATAAATAAACTTGATAGAGAAGGTAAAGATGCTTTTGACTTATTAGATGAATTAGAAAAAAAGTTAAAATTCAATGTTTGTCCACTAAGTTTTCCAATTGGAATGGGTTATGATTTTCAAGGAATATATAATATATGGGAAAGCAACCTAATGCTTTTCCAGGAGGAAAATAAACAAAAAATTTCCCGAACTATTAATATTACAGAATTAAATGATCCTAGATTAATAGAATTTATTGGAGAAAGTGCCTCAAAAAAAATTAAGGAAGAGATAGAAATAGTTAAGCAAGTTTATCCAAAATTTAACCAATCCGATTATCTAGACTGTAAACAACAACCTGTGTTTTTTGGATCTGCATTAAATAATTTTGGAGTAAAGGAATTACTTGATTGTTTTGTCTCCATAGCTCCTTCTCCGCTCTACAAAGAAAGTGAGGAAAGAATTATAAATCCAAATGAACATAAGTTTTCAGGTTTTGTATTTAAAATACATGCTAATATGGACCCAAAACACAGAGACAGATTGGCATTTATTAAAATTGTTTCAGGTATATTCAAAAGGAACAAACCATATCACCATGTTAGAATAAATAAAAATTTTAAGTTTAGTAGTCCAAATGCTTTTTTTGCAGAAAAAAAAGAAATCATTGAACAATCTTATCCAGGTGATATTGTTGGAGTGCATGACTCAGGTAATTTCAAAATTGGAGATTCTTTTACAGAGGGTGAGAATATTAATTTTAAAGGAATTCCTAATTTTTCACCTGAACATTTTAGATTCATAAATAATCAAGATCCTATGAAATCAAAACAATTAGCAAAAGGAATTGATCAATTAATGGATGAAGGAGTTGCTCAATTATTTATACTTGAAATGAACGGAAGAAAAGTAATTGGAACAGTTGGAGCACTTCAATTTGAGGTTATACAGTACAGACTAGAGCATGAATATAGAGCCAAATGCTCATACGAAAATATTAATATTCACAAAGCCTGTTGGATTGAAAATCATCAAAAATCTAATGCAGAGTTCAATGAATTTAAAAAATTAAAGAGTAAATTTTTAGCTAAAGACAAAAGTAACAAACTTGTATTTCTTTCAGATTCAGCTTTCTCTCTGGAAATGACAAAGCAAAAATTTCCATCAATAGAATTTCACTATAAGTCAGAATTTTGATTAAGCTTCGGCAGTGGGTCCAAAATTTAAATTAATAGACTTTTGATTATCATAATCTTTAATTAACCCATTAGATTTTTCAAATCTGGAAATATTTTCATTTAATGCCTCAGAAAATCTTTTTGCATGCTGTGGTGTCAAAATTATTCTTGATTTTACCTTAGCTTTTGGAACACCTGGCATGACATTTATAAAATCTACTACAAATTCAGAAACAGAATGATTAATTAAAGCTAAATTAGAATATGTACCTTGAGCTAGTTTTTCATCTAACTCAAGATTTATATTTCCTTTTTTATCGTTTGAAGATTTCATTAAAAGTTAATCTTTTTAGCAGCTAATAATTCTTCGTATTCGTCAGTGTAACCTACTATTGTATCTTTAAACTTTCGATTACCAGTACCAGCAGGAATTTTATGACCTACAATAACATTTTCTTTTAAACCCTCTAATCCATCAACTTTACCATTAACAGCGGCCTCATTTAAAACTTTAGTTGTTTCTTGGAATGAAGCAGCAGAAATAAATGATTTTGTTTGTAGAGAAGCTCTAGTAATACCTTGTAATATTGGTGTAGCTGTGGCATTTATAGCGTCTCTAGCCATAACGAGTTCCTTATCTTCGCGTTTTATCATTGAGTTTTCATCCCTCAATTCCCTAGCGCTAACTATTTGTCCTTCTTTAAAATTTAGAGAAGCGCCCACAGATTCAACAATTTTTTTACTAAACAAGTTGTCATTTTCTTTAATGAAATCATTTTTATGAATCAATTGTCCTTCCAAAAATGTAGTATCACCTGAATCTTGAATTTTAACCTTTTGCATCATCTGTCTAATTAAAACCTCAAAATGTTTATCATTAATTTTTACGCCTTGTAATCTGTAAACTTCTTGTACTTCATTAACTAAATACTGTTGAACAGCTGAAGGTCCTTTTATATTTAAAATATCATTAGGAGTTATGGAACCATCTGAAAGAGGCATTCCAGCTTTGACAAAATCATTTTCTTGAACTAATATTTGATTAGATAATTTTACTAAATATTTCTTGATTTCACCAGTTTTAGACTCTACTATTATCTCTCTATTTCCTCTTTTTATTTTTCCAAAACTAATAACACCATCTATTTCACTAACAACAGCTGGATTAGAAGGGTTTCTAGCTTCAAAAAGCTCAGTAACTCTAGGAAGTCCTCCAGTAATATCACCAGATTTAGCAGATTTTCTTGGTATTTTGACTAATATTTGTCCTTCATTAATTTTATCACCATCGTCTATCATTAAATGAGCACCAACAGGCAGGTTATAGGTCCTTAAATTTTTACCTTTCTTATCGTTAATTAACAAAGTAGGGACAATTTTTTTATTTCTAGACTCTGAAATAACCTTTTCTTTAAAACCAGTTTGTTCATCTATTTCTACTTGATATGTAATACCTTTTTCGATATTTTCATATTCAATTACACCACCAAATTCAGATATAATAACACCATTATATGGATCCCACTGACAAACAATATCGTCTTTACTTAATTTCTGCCCATCTTTAATTAAAATGGTAGAACCGTAAGGAATTATATTTGTGCTTAGTGTAATCCCTGTTTTATTATCCAATAACTTTAATTCACAAGTCCTAGAAATAACTACATTTATATTATTACCATCATTATCTTTACTTTTAACTGTTTTTAAATCTTCTATTTCAGCTAAACCATCAAACTTAACAACCAGCTTATTTTCTTCAGAAATATTTCCAGCAATTCCACCAACGTGGAAAGTTCTTAAAGTCAATTGAGTACCTGGCTCACCAATCGATTGCGCTGCAACAACTCCTACAGCTTCACCATTTTGAACCATTTTACCAGTAGCAAGGTTTCTACCATAACATTTAGCACAAATACCTTTTGGAGATTCACAAGTCAATGGTGATCTCACCTCAACTTTATCAATTGATGTAGTTTCTATTTTTCTTACAATTTCATCAGAAATTTCATTTCCGGAATTCACAATAATTTCATTTGTAACTGGGTGGTAAACATCCTGTAGAGAAACTCTTCCTAAAATTCTTTCACCAAGAGATTCTACTTCCTCTTCGTTCTTTTTTAGAGATTCGACTGATATTCCTCTAAGTGTGTTACAATCAACGTAATTAACTATAACATCTTGTGCAACATCTACTAATCTTCTTGTTAAATATCCAGCATCTGCTGTTTTTAAAGCTGTATCAGCTAAACCTTTTCTAGCGCCATGAGTAGAAATAAAATATTCTAAAATTGACAAACCTTCTTTAAAATTTGAAAGGATAGGGTTTTCTATAATTTCTCCACCACTTGAACTTGCTTTTTTAGGTTTGGCCATAAGACCTCTCATTCCTGTAAGCTGTCGTATCTGTTCTTTAGATCCTCGGGCTCCAGAGTCAAGCATCATAAATACAGAATTGAAACCTTGCTGATCCTGACTGATTCTTTTCATAGCCAACTCAGTTAAAGTTGCATTTGCAGAGGTCCAAACATCTATAACTTGATTATATCTTTCATTATTTGTAATTAAACCCATATTATAGTTTGCCATAATTGAATCTACCTCAACATTAGCTTCTGAAATCATTTCATGTTTTTCAGGGGGAATAATAATATCACCTAAACTGAACGACAATCCACCTTTAAAAGCAAAAGAGAATCCCATATCTTTAATTAAATCTAAAAATTCAGCAGTTTCAGGAACACTAGTCACTTTAAGTATTTTTCCTATAATATCACGAAGTGACTTTTTGGTTAAAACTTCATTAATAAAACCGGCTTTTTCAGGAACAACTTGATTAAATAAAACTCTTCCAACTGTCGTTTCAATAATTTTATTAACTAATTCACCAGATTCATTAAAATCTTTTGCTCTGATTTTTATCATAGCATTTAACTCAACTATTTCTTCGTTGTATGCAATATTAACTTCTTCATAAGAATAGAATATCAAACCTTCACCTTTTACTTTATAATCTTCTGTAGACTTCAATAATTTGGTCATATAATATAGACCTAAAACCATATCCTGTGATGGAACAGTTATTGGAGATCCATTCGCAGGATTTAAAATATTATGAGATGCCAACATTAATAATTGTGCTTCAAGAATTGCCTCAGGACCTAACGGAAGATGAACAGCCATTTGATCACCATCAAAGTCGGCATTAAAAGCAGTACATACTAGTGGATGAACCTGTATTGCTTTACCTTCAATTAAACTTGGTTGAAAAGCCTGAATTCCTAAGCGGTGAAGTGTTGGAGCTCTGTTTAACAAGACAGGGTGACCTTTAAGGACATTTTCTAAAATATCCCAAACTAAGGGTTCTCTTCTGTCAATAATTTTTTTCGCTGACTTTACAGTCTTAACAATACCTCTCTCAATTAATTTTCTTATAATGAAAGGTTTGTACAATTCAGCAGCCATATTTTTCGGTAGTCCACATTCATATAATTTCAATTCAGGGCCTCCAACAATAACTGATCTGGCGGAATAATCAACTCTTTTACCTAAAAGGTTTTGACGAAATCTTCCTTGTTTTCCTTTTAAAGAATCAGACAAAGATTTTAATGGCCTATTAGCATCAGTCTTAACCGCTGAAGATTTCCTTGTGTTATCAAAAAGAGAGTCTACCGATTCTTGAAGCATTCTTTTTTCATTTCTTAAAATAACTTCAGGTGCTTTGATCTCAACAAGTCTTTTTAATCTATTATTTCTTATTATTACTCTTCTATATAAATCATTTAAGTCAGAGGTAGCGAATCTTCCACCATCTAATGGAACAAGTGGACGAAGTTCAGGCGGAATTACTGGAATGGCTTTTAAAATCATCCATTCTGGTTTATTTTCCCTATTAATATTAGACTCTTTAAAAGATTCTACAACTTGAAGTCTTTTAAGAGCTTCCATTTTTCTTTGCTTAGAAGACTCAGTGTTTGCTTTATGTCTTAATTCGTAAGAAAGTTCATTTAAATCAACTCTAGATAAAAGTTCTATTAAACATTCTGCACCCATTTTAGCAATAAACTTATTGGGATCTTCATCATCTAAAAATTGATTTTCTTGAGGGAGATTGTCAACGATGTTAATATATTCTTCTTCAGTTAGATAATCCATTTTATTAACTGGCTCTCCTTCAATATTTACTGCCGAACCAGGTTGAATGACCACATATCTTTCATAATAAATAATCATATCTAATTTCTTAGATGGAAGTCCTAGTAAATAACCAATTTTATTTGGCAAAGAACGAAAATACCATATGTGAGCTACTGGTACAACCAGATTTATGTGACCAACCCTATCTCTTCTGACTTTTTTTTCAGTCACCTCAACTCCACATCGGTCACAGATAATTCCTTTATACCGAATTCTCTTATATTTTCCACAAGCACATTCATAATCTTTAACAGGACCAAAAATACGTTCACAAAACAAACCATCTCTTTCTGGTTTATGAGTTCTATAATTAATTGTTTCTGGCTTAAGAATTTCACCTCTTGATGAACCTAA
>TARA_B110000444_G_scaffold261217_1_pt1 | contig 10259 bp, 10 predicted proteins | sample TARA_B110000444 | Tara Oceans TARA_B110000444 (sample SAMEA4398370) | marine metagenome | biome: Polar Biome; feature: [SRF] surface water layer (ENVO:00010504); material: water (ENVO:00002006), including particulate matter (ENVO:01000060) such as... | depth 5 m
TCTATAATGCAGCAAAAGACGTTGATTATATTATACATTTAGCCGCGTCATTTGATCACTCGGATAGTAACAAAGATTCTACTATAGAAACTTCAAAGTTAGGTTCAGAGAACCTCATTAAAATCGCAAAGTTAATAAATTTTAAAAAGATAATTTATACTAGTTCTGTGGCAGTTTGCGGGGTTAATAAGTCATCACAAAAAATGTTAGAAAGTACAAATAATATAACAGATATAGATTTAGAAGATCCTTACATAAAGGCAAAAGTAATTTCACATAACCTTATTGATAGAGCTATGAGACAACATAACTTGCCAATCTTAATACTCATGCCATCAGCTATTATTGGACATAATGACTTTAAATTAACTCCATCTAATTCACTTATAAGTAAATTAATGAATTTTCCATTCAATAGATTTTACATAAATGTAGGTTTTAATATTATAAGTATTAATGATGTCGTAAATGCACACTGTATAGGGCTGACTAATTCCGCCGTCTCCGAAAAATATATCTTAAGTGGTTACAATGTAACTATCAAAGATCTAGTTAGTTTGATTAATATTAGTAAAAAGTCCAATCATAGATTATTTTTACTGCCCAAAAATATTATTCTATTTGCATCGATTATACTTTTACCTTTTGTTAAGTTACTAAGAATTCATTTACCAATATCTTTTTTTCAGATAAATAATCGACTGAATACTTTTGGATTTTTTGATAATACCAAATTCCTATCTAAATGGAAATTAAGTTTAACATCTCTAGATGCGACTATATCTGAGACAATTTCTTGGATTGAAAGAAGAAAGAAATAATCTTTTTTAAAGAGTCATGCAATATATTTATAACTATTAAATAATTATAAATTATCATGGGAACCACAGGAAGCATAAGTCTTGCAAACTCTCCTTGCGCAGCAAAACAAATGAATAATCCATAATATATAGGTGTTAATGAAATAATAATTTTTAGAACTCTTGAATTTATCTTTCTATTAAATAAAGAATGAAAAAAGACTAGACCGCAGAATACATACCAAAAATTTACAATAAAGGTATATAGTTGCTGAAAATTTTTTAAAATAAAATTAGGTAAGATCGAGGTTTTATATATGCCTGCTGATTGAACCAATCCTGATGGAGTAGGATGTTGGCCACTCATAGCTGTTAAAGTTAATAAGCTTTGAGTTATATATAACATTGGTATTTTTAGGATTATTTCAGTTATATTTTGGATATGTTCATGTTGAATGTATTTCCTTTTTTCTTTATCAAAGTTCCATACAAATCCCATTGATGCTTGATAATATGACCAATTATCAGAACGGTTTTGCATCCATTGGCTATCAATATTTTTTAGAATATTTATTACGCACGAAGTTTGATACTTTATATTTAATTTATTATCAGTATCATTGAAACATAAACCTTCGGAGCCTATTAATTTATTCTCTTCTGCTAAAAATATTTCAAAGATCAAATTTTTAAGATATTCTGATAAATTTCTATCATCAATTTTTTTATATTTTAAAGACTCTTCACTCATTAAAATACTCAACTTATCTCTAGATAAATTTCCAGGCTGATTTTTTAATAATGTTATATAATCTTTAATTACAATTTCTAAATTTCCTTTATATAAAGTCTTCGTTGGCTTTTTATATATATTTTCATTATCAGGTCTGACTAGATTCCAGTTTGAGTTGCTGAGATAACTCGTATTAAAAATTTCACGCTTATGTGGAGGAACAAAAGTCTTATAAGATTTATTAAGATCTTTTAAAAGAATTTTGCCATTAGAACTTAAAGTATCTTTATATATCTGCATATGATTCTCATTTAAATATCCATAATGCATCGCATGTATGATTAAATGAAATTCTTTAAATTTAGATTTAACACCATAATTTTTTAGATTTTCCGAGCTTATTAATATACTGATAGTAACAACAAGTATGGAGCTGATAAGAATATATTTGATTTTATTTTTATTAGAAAATAACAATATAAATGCAAATAAAGGAAGCATATATAATGTAGATTCTCGACAGAAGCAAGAGAGTCCTAGAATTATTAATAATTTTATAAAATCTTTTTGATCATCGTCTTGTATTATTTTAATTAGATAATAAAATGTGCTTGTTAGCAATATCATATACATTGCATCCACTCTAGCTATAGACTCTATGGCCGTTAAAGGAATGCATAGAGCTGATAAAAATAGTATTAAAAAAAGACTCGAATCTTTTTCTAAAAATCTTGAAAAAATAAGATACAGGACGCATATAGTTAGAGACCCAAAAATAATATTTATTATAAATAAATAGAAACTATAATTATCAGTTAAAGAATAAATTATATATGCAAGATAATTGAATAATTTATATTCATTAAATTCTCCATTAACAAAAATTCTATCAATCATTTCTCCCGCATCATCAATAGCACCTAAATTAAAACCAAATATCATTAGTTTTAAAAAAAAAGTGACACAAAAAATAATGACTAATATGTTATTTTTTGAAAAATTACTGAACAAATTTTTATATTTGACTATAACTTTATTGAATAAAATTACAAAAAAAATAGAACCTATTATAAAAGTTGTAAATTGAATTAATGCATTGGTGGCATTTGGAGCTACTATGTCGGTTAAAAATATTTGAGATCCAAAGAGTTCATCTGTTCTTACGATATAGTTAATATTAAATATTATATAGAATACAGAGAAAAATATTAATATATTCAAAATATTTAAAAAAAGGTGTCTTATGTTCATAATATGGCAATTGATAGTATATAATTCAATTATATATTAATATGTACTAAATTTCTTGTTAGAAGGGCTGGGGTAATGAATAAAATTGAGCCAAATACTAATTTCTTTTTATGTGGTGGCGCTGGGTTTATTGGTTCAAACTTAGCTAAATACCTTATTGAGAATTATAAAGATTCTCGAGTCACGATTTATGACAATTATTCCTCAGGATCTTTAGATTTTTTTGATGATAATATCAAAGGTAAAATATCATTTATTGAGTCGGATATAAAAGATATAGATGTTTTAACCTCAGCAGTAAAAGAAAATGATATTATCTTTTTGTTAGCTGCCAATCCAGATATTGCCAGAGCTCAAACTCACCCAGATATTGATTTTTGGGAAGGTACTTACTTGGCTCATAACACTTTAGAGGCAATGAGAAAGTCTGGAGCATCGAAAATTATTTATACATCTGGAAGTGGTGTTTATGGGGAAAACAAAGACATTGAGTTTTCAGAAGATTATGGACCATGCATCCCCATTTCTACCTATGGAGCAAGTAAATTAGCCTCTGAAAGTTTAATAGCATCTTACTGTCACATGTATAATTTTAATGCACGAGTATTGAGATTTGCTAATGTTGTAGGCCCAAATCAAACTCATGGTGTTGGATATGATTTCTTGAGAAATTTATATAATAGTCCCTCTAGCTTAAAGATTCTTGGTGATGGAACTCAAACAAAATCTTACATACATATAAGTGATGTATTACAAGCAATAAACTTAATGTTGTTGCAATTATTTGATAATAATAATGATAAAAAATATGATGTATATAATGTTGCTACAGGTGACTATATAACTGTTAACAAAATTGCTGATATAACCTGTTCAATATTAGAATTAAATTCTGATAATGTAAGCTATGAATATACTGGAGGAGACAGAGGCTGGAAAGGTGATGTGCCGAAAATAAAATTTGATTGTAGTAAAATTTATAAAATAGGATGGAAGTCTAAGATGAATTCATCTGAAGCAATTAAGAATTCTTTGCTATCTATGTTAGGTGAAATAAAAAAATAGTATGACAGACTTAACAAAAGATATCTCGATAGTAATGATTTCAATGAATGAAGAAAAAGCAATAAAAGCAGTCTTGACTGGAATCCAAAATAATACACCAAACGCTGAAGTCATTATAATTGACTCCTCATCTGATAAAACGCCTGAGATAGCAGCTAAATTTCCTAACGTTAAGTTAATAAGACAATATCCACCTATTGGATATGGTCCCGCAATGTCTTTAGCTTTAAGGTCAGCAACAAAAAATTATATTGTAACGATGGATTGTGATAACACTTATCCACCTGAAGACATATTGCCAATGGTTAGTTTAATGAATCAAAAATCTTATGATTTAGTAGATGGCTCTAGGCTGAGAACGAAGCCCAAAAATATGCCATGGATAAATTATTTAGGAAATATATTTTTTGGCTTGATAGCTAGCATATTATTTTTCAGGATTTTTTTAGATTTACATAGTGGTATGCGGGTTTATCGAAAAAATACCCTGAGTGAATTTCAGTGGAGAGAAAAAGAACCTGCGCTTCCTGTGGAGTTATTACTTATGATGCAAAAAAAGAAAAAAAGTATTGGTATTTATTTTATAGATTACTTTGAAAGACAAGGAGAGTCTAAAATGGATCCTTTGCCTACAATGTATTGGACACTATATAGAATATTTTCTGTGAGATTCACTAATGAGTAATATTTTAGTTTTAGGAGCAGGCCCATCTGGCTTATCATATTCAATATTTTGTCCTGATAATGTTCATATTATTGAACAAAATAATGTTCCAGGTGGACATGCTTCTAGCTTTAGCATAGATGGTTTTACATTTGATTATGGACCACATATTCTTTTTTCCAGAGATAAGGTAATTCTAAAATTTATCGTAGATACTCTAGGAAAGAATATAGAGCTATGTAAAAGGAATAATAAAATATCATTTAAGAATAAGCTCGTTAAATACCCATTCGAGAATGATCTTTTTTCCTTACCCTTTAAAGATAACCTAGAATGTCTTAGAGATTTTATTTTTAATTTTTATAAAGTAAAATATAAAAATCCAAAAAACATGAAAGAATGGTTTCTATATACTTTTGGTAAATCAATATGTAAAAAATATTTATTTCCATATAATGAGAAAGTCTGGAATATTGAATGTAGTGACCTGTCTATGACTTGGTCAGATAGGATACCTAATCCACCAAAAATAGATGTAATCAAGTCAAGTTTTGGGATTCGAACAGAAGGTTATAAACATCAACTTTTTTATCACTACCCAAAAGAAGATGGTTATCAAGCTATCTCTAATTCTTGGGCTAAACATGCAGATATTTCTTACGAAGAAAAGGTTTTAGAAATAAATAAAGTTGGCGACCAAGAACTTTCTGTTCTAACTAATAAGAGAGAATATAGTGTTAATCAGCTTGTCTCCTCTATCAGCATCACTAAAATTATTGATATATGTAAGTCATGGATAGATGAGGATATTGTAAATTTGATAAAGAAATTAATTATAAATCCTATGTATATAGTATCTCTAGGGATTGAAGGAGAAGATGAGGATAAATTTACTGCAATATATTTTCCTGAGAAAGAATTTCTTGTAAATAGAGTTAGCTACCCATCTACTTTTTCTTCAACTAATGCACCACTTGGCTCCCATAGTATTCAAGCAGAAATCACTTATGCAAAAGATAGTGATACTAGTCGTATGACTGATGCAGAAATTCTAAGTCATGTAATTGATGGTTTAGAAAAAAGAAATTTAATTAAAGGTAGGATTATTGTCAAAGATATTAAAAGATCAAACGAATCATATGTTGTATATAATGAGGGGTATGAGGTAATAGCAGAAAAAATTAGAAGTTATTTTTTAGATAATGGGATAACCTTAATAGGTAGATTTGGTTATTTTGAATACGTTAATGTTGATATGGCATTAGACAGAGTAGTGAATATTATTGGTGATAAATATAAATTAAGCCGAGAAACATTATTTGATTTAGCAAAACAAAAATTAATATAACAAGGTAGGATTAGTTCATATTATGATAATAGTCAGAAGTCCACTAAGAATATCATTAGGCGGAGGCGGTACAGACCTTGAGTCTTACTATGAGAAATACGAGGGCTTTTTATTGTCTGCCGCAATTGATAAATATGTTTATGTAAATGTATCTACCCCGTTTGATAGCTTAATTAAACTTAAGTATTCTGAATATGAGGAGCATAAAAAAATAGATGATATAAAGCATCCTATAATTAAGGCTGCGCTAGACAAAATTGGTTTAGAGAAAAATAGTATTGAAATAACAACAACAGCAGATTTGCCATCAGGAACAGGTCTTGGTTCTTCTGGAAGCTTTACCACTGCGTTGATAAAGGCATTATATGCTAATCAAAGAATTCAAATTAATATGAGAGATTTAGCTGAACAAGCATGTGATATTGAAATTAACAAATTAGGGTCCCCTGTAGGGAAACAAGATCAGTATATTGCATCTTTTGGTGGAATAAGAGAATTAAATATATTAAAAGATGGAATCGTAAATGTTAAAAAGTGTAATTTAAGTAATGAGGGCATTCATGATCTAGAAGATAGTCTGATGCTTTTTTTTACAGGTTATTCTAGAAATGCTAACTCTATATTGTCTGAACAAAACAATGCTTCAAAAATTAATGATGCATCAATGATAGATAATCTACATAGAGTTAAAGAGCTTGGTTTGAAGAGTAAGGAAGCATTAGAAAATAATAATATTGAAAGTTTTGGAAAAATAATGAATGAGCATTGGCTTCATAAAAAAAAGCGATCTTCAAAGATGAGTAATGGAAATATTGATGAATGGTATCAGCATGCTGTAAACAATGGAGCCATTGGTGGTAAATTAGTTGGAGCTGGGGCTGGCGGTTTTTTATTGTTTGTTACACATGATAAGGTTATGTTAAGAAAGGCTTTAAAAAAATATAGCTTAACTGAGGTCAAAGTAAGATTTGATTTTGAAGGAACTAAATTTGTTACGGTTGATTAAGTGTATCCATTAGTAATATTAGCAGGTGGGAAAGCAACAAGATTAGGAAAAATCGCTCAAAATATACCTAAGTGTTTAATACCTGTTGCTGGAAAACCATTTCTTAATTGGCAATTAGAATATATAAAAAATCAAAATATAAGAGAAGTATATATATGTAGCGGATGGTTAAGTGATAAAATCGAAAATCATATTGATAGTTTGAGTTACCTTGATCTAAATATAAATATTATACCAGATGGAAGCCAGTTACTTGGAACAGGTGGAGCTATACAAAATATACTAGGAAGATTATCTGAAAATTTCTTTGTATTATATGGAGACACATATCTACCAATTGATTTTAAGAAAGTTGAGGATTATCATAAAAACAATAATATGAGAGACTTATTAACTATATATAAAAATAATGGCAAATTGGATCAAAGCAATATTATTTATAAAGATAATGCTATTATAAAGTATAGTAAGAAAAATAATGACAGGAATATGAAATTTATTGATTATGGATTAAGTATAATGTCTAAAAAATCTTTTAACTCATATGGGAAAAAGAATAATTTTGATCTTAGTGACATGTATGAATATTTGGTATCCAAGAAATTATTAAATTCATACCTTGTAAATGAAAGGTTCTATGAGATTGGAACTCCGATTTCTCTCATGGAAACAGAAAAATATATGCGAGAGCTTTAATATGAATTTTATAGAACAACATTTAAATGAATCAAAATCTATTATTGAAGAGATTAATAAATCAGACATATCTAGTTTGATAAATTCTTTAGTTGAAGTTAAGAATAATAAAGGTCGAATTTTTTTTCTAGGAGTTGGTGGGAGCGCTGGGAATTGTTCTCACGCAGTGAATGACTTCAGAAAACTATTATCAATTGAATCTTATGCTCCAACTGATAATGTTTCTGAATTGACAGCAAGAGTTAATGATGATGGCTGGGATACGGTATTTTCAGAATGGTTGAAGGTGAGCAATTTATCAGAAAATGATGCAATTTTTGTTATGTCAGTTGGAGGCGGAAATTTAGATAAAAATATCAGTCCAAATTTAGTAAAAGCATTGGAATATAGTCAAACAAAAAAATGTAAGATTTTAGGAATAGTAGGTAGAGACGGAGGTTATACAGGGAAGGTTGCTGATGCCTGTGTAATAATCCCCACCATATCTAACGCATCAATAACCCCACATACAGAAGCATTCCAAGCGGTTATTTGGCATTTGATTGTCTCACATCCTAGCCTTCAGCCTTGTTTAGCTAAATGGGAATCAGTAGAAATTGATTAATAAGGCTGTATTGTTTGATAGAGATGGTGTAATTAATATTCCTTACTATAGAAATGATATTTCCCATCCACCAGAATCTATTGATGAAGTTAAATTTTATGAAGGCGTAATAGAGTCAATTATTAAGATTAATGATGCTGGATTCAAAACATTTATTATAACGAATCAACCTGATGTTGAAAGAGGTATAGTTTCAAAAAAAACAGTTGATGAAATTAATAATCATATTCTTTCGATAATAAATATTGATAAGTTATATGTATGCTATAGTTCTGATAATAATCATCCAGATAGAAAACCTAATCCTGGAATGCTTTTAAAAGCAGCAAAAGAATTTGACTTAGATTTAACAAAATCATATGTTATTGGTGATAGAGAAACAGATATTATTGCAGGTCATGATTGCGGATGTAAGACTATTTTAATGATGAATCATACTAAAGCGCCAAATAATAGTTTGTCAGATTTTAGAGTAGAAAATATTATTGATGCAACTAATATAATTTTAGGGGATATAAATTGAGTATAAGTGAGTTAGTTAAAGATTTTAATATTAAAATATTTGCAGATGGAGCTGATGAAGAAACCATGTATAGCATGAATAATTCTGATTTTATTGATGGTTTAACTACAAACCCTACGCTAATGAAGCAATCTGGCATAACAGACTATGTAAAATTTTGTAAAACTATTCTTGGTAAAATTAAAACTAAACCAATATCTTTTGAAGTATTTGCGGATGATTTTGATGAAATGGAGAGACAAGCTCAAGAGATAGCTAGTTGGGGAGAAAATATTTATGTAAAAATTCCTGTCACGAATACTAAAGGAGAAACTTGTTATGAGCTTATTAGGAAATTGAGCCATCAAGGTATTAAAGTTAATATTACTGCTGTAATGACTGAAAAACAAGTTAGCGAAATCATAGAGCATCTTTCGAAGATGACGCCAAGCTATATTAGTGTTTTTGCAGGGAGGATTGCAGATACAGGGAGAGACCCTGAATTAATTATGAAAAGATCGTTAGAAATAATAAAGAAAAATTCATGTTGTGAGCTTATTTGGGCAAGTCCTAGAGAATTATTAAATATCATTCAAGCAAACAATATGGGCTGTCATATCATTACAGTCACCGAGGGTATTCTTAAAAAACTTTCTTTATTGGGTTATGGATTAGATTCTTTTTCCCTCGATACCGTAAAAATGTTTTATGAAGATGCAAAAAAGGCTGGTTATAAAATCTAATTTATATATTTTTTCAACAAAATTTTAGATATTAAAGGAAGAAATCCTAATATTGCCAGTAATATTAAAATATCATATTCGAGGGGTATATTTGTTTGTAATGAATTTGAGATTGAGCTTCCTAAGTTCACTATTAGAATTGTAACGGGTAACATTCCAAGCTGACTTATAAGGTAGTAGCTAGACACTTTAACTGATGTAACACCGAGAACAAGATTGATTAAGAAAAAAGGGAAGAGGAAACACATTCTTAAAGCAAGAATATAGTAATTACTATACTTGGCAAATCCTTCATTAATTATTTCATATTGAACCTTAAATTTATTTACCACAAAGTCTTTAAATAAGTATCTTGAAATTAAAAATGCAAAAGTAGCTCCTATAGCTGATGCAAAAGAAACAATAATCACTGCCTCTATAACATCAAATATCATTCCTGAAAGCAATCCAAGAAAAAAAGCTAATGGCAAAGATAGTGAGGTAATTACAATGTATGCTAAAAAATATAAAATTTCTAAAATATATGGATTTTTTGCTTGGAATAATTTCAATCGGTCTAAGTTAAGATTGATAGTATCTATTGCTATAGATCCGAGGTCACCAATATAAGAAAATACTATTATAAGAATAAAGGCAATAATAAAAAAAATTTTTGGATAATTCATTTTAAATTTTAATATATCATGTTGTTAGTTTTTTAAATAATATCAATATTTTTATATTTGAAACTGTTATAGCTTAAATTTACTGGCATCTATGATGGTGACATGCATTATAGACTTTAAAGAGCAGAGCTATGTCACTGCAACGGTGCCATAACTCTACAACCTCAAAGTATACACGATTA
>TARA_B110000444_G_scaffold115845_1_pt1 | contig 10253 bp, 7 predicted proteins | sample TARA_B110000444 | Tara Oceans TARA_B110000444 (sample SAMEA4398370) | marine metagenome | biome: Polar Biome; feature: [SRF] surface water layer (ENVO:00010504); material: water (ENVO:00002006), including particulate matter (ENVO:01000060) such as... | depth 5 m
GACAAACGATTAACGATGAAATATTATCTCAAATGAAAAGCGAGACCGCTGATGCAGAAAAATTGGAAGCAGTATTAACTGGAAGCTTTGAACAGTTAAGAGCCAAATTGCCAAAATTCACCAATAGTTTTGCAAAATTCCATGCCATACTGACTCCGGGACAACGGGCGGAAATAGTGGAGAAAATGGAAAAGCGTCGCAAACGTTCTGAAAAAGGCGGCTGGGGTATACATCGAGGCGGTTTCTGGCATTGAGTATTTAAACGTTAGGGCGGAATTGCATATCTGCCTTCTGATTACATGTCGAATTATTTTTATTTCACAATTCATTGAACAGCAATCATGAAAAAAGTTTTCGTAATTATTACAACTGGCATTTTACTACTTCTGAATTCACCTTTAGTTTTTTCTGAGGAACCAATTTTTGCTCCGGAAGAACATTGTCTGGCCTACAAAACAGTAAAAACAATGTTCTTTTTTGCTGATGTGGCTGTGATTGGCAAAAGCTGCGATGTCACGGCAAAAATGCACTGGGCAGAATCCGGTGAAAAGGCTCAAGTTGAAGTCAGTGTCCCTGTGAAAACACTGGATTCAGGGAACGAATTTCGCGATGGAGACATTCTGGAAATTCTCAAAACAAATCTCAATCCGAATATTCGTTTCGTTTCAGAATGGCTCGAAAAATCAGCTTGGGCTAAAATGATGGAAGGTCAACTTCCGGAAGTTTCTGGGAATTTGGAAGTTGCAGGTGGAATATTTCCAGTGAAGTTTACGTTGTCGTTTGCAAAACAAGCCGGATTTCTTCTGGTCGAGGGACAACTAAAAACCACATTTTCAGCTTTAAATGTGGATGTGCCGTTAGTTGCCGGAGGCCTTATAGCAGATCCAAAAGATGAACTGGAATTGCAGTTGCATTTGCGTTTGGATAAAATTGCCGGAGCTGAAAAAATAAAGAATAATAAATGAAAAAATTGGACTTCAGGACGATTAATTTAGAGCAGTGAAAATTGGAGAGACTATACAAATAAAAAGTAGAGTGGAAAATCGATAACGTATCCACCCTAACTATTCTACAAATTAGTAGGTTTTAAAAAATTATTCATTCACGATACGTCTTTGCGAATATAGTCAAACTTAAAACAATATGACTTCAAACACTGCCGTTTCCAGCAAAATTCTAATCATCGACGATGACGAAAAACTGAATCGTCTTTTGACAGATTATCTTAGCAAAATGGGTTTTACTGTTCTGACAGCAACCTTGCCGAGTACAGGATTGGAAAAGCTGGAAGAAGAAACTCCGGATTTGGTTATTTTGGATGTAATGCTTCCGGAAATGGACGGCTTTGAAGTTTGCCGTACCATACGTCAATCTAGTAGCGTTCCGGTGGTAATGCTTACTGCCCGTGGTGAAGTGATGGATCGGGTTGTTGGTTTAGAAATTGGGGCGGATGATTATTTGCCAAAACCATTTGAACCGCGTGAATTGGTGGCACGAATTCACGCTATTTTACGGCGGATACAGACAATATCTAAATCTGGAATAAAAACTATTGGTGCTTTGTTCATTGATTACCATAAATACGAAGTCCGGGTAGATGACAGACTAGTGCATTTGACATTAAATGAATTTGAGTGCCTTATTTTGCTGGTAAAAAACAAAGGTAAAGTCCTTAATCGGGACCAAATTATTGAAGAATTACGAGGCATTGAATGGGATGCCTTCAACCGCTCTGTTGACATTACCATGAGCCGCTTGCGTCAAAAACTTGGTGATGATCCAAAAAATCCTCGTTTTATCAAAACTATCTGGGGCACAGGATATTTGTTTATTGGAGGTGAAAATGAGGCTTAAATGGCTGAAACGCCCCTTTAACTCCGTTTTTACTAAATTGATGGCAGTTATGCTGATTTCGGGAAGTTTACTGGTGATGGGCATCTCAGCAATTAGCTGGCATGGTTTCAGGGAAAATCAGAGAAACTTTTTCCGTAATAACCTAGCCCAGTACGGAGCGTATCTTGTAAAGGATTTAGAGGAAAACCTTAATTTGGAACACGCGCGTGAATTATCGCAGCGTTTGTTTTTGATTATTCGTTATGAAGGTGAAAATGAAACATGGGAAACTGGGTCAGGAATTCCTCCTTTACAGAAAATACATTTCCGTAAGTGGATGGAAAAATCTAATGATCCCGGTTTTCGGTTGCTAGTACAACCGCTTCTCCCACTTGTAACAGATTTGCGTTTTGGGCGCTATCACAGACAAGGTGTGGCGATCGTTGAAACGGAAACAGGCCGTTTTATTTTTGCAGAAATTAAGGATGAGTGGCACGTAATCCGTTTTGCACTGCCGTGGATTTTTGCAGTTTTTGGATTAGTTGGGCTGGTTTTAACAATAACTTGGATGATTTTACATAAAATATTGCAACCTCTTAACTGGCTTTCAGATGGTGTTTCTGCAATAGGAGAAGGTAATTTGGAGCATCGACTTCCAGAGAAACGAGGTGATGAACTGGGAAATTTGGCAAGAGCCTTCAACCGTATGTCAGAACGAATCATGGAAATGTTGTCTGCACGAGAACAACTTTTACTTGATGTTAGTCATGAACTTCGTTCGCCGTTGACACGGATGAGAGTTGCTTTGGAATTTATTCCCGAAGATGCTTCGCGTGAAAGTTTGCTCGATGATGTTCAAGAAATGGAACAAATGGTGACCGAAATTTTAGAAACTGCCCGCTTAAAAAGTGAATATGGTCAGTTGAATTTACAAAAAACAGATTTGGTAAAGTTAATTCGGGATATTTGTATTACTTTCGAAGGACAAATTCCTGGTATTCGCTTTGAGAATGTCCCGGAAACGTTTCAGACTTTCGTAGATACAGAGCAAATTGAAACAGTACTGAAAAATCTGCTGGACAATGCTCTCAAATATTCTACAGTGGGGAATGCTCCGGTTGAAATATGTTTGAAAAAGAGTGATGCAGGTACGCTCATTGAAATTCAGGATCGAGGCCCCGGTATTCAGGATGAGGAGTTAGATTTGATTTTTGAACCATTTTATCGCACTGACAAGTCACGGAACAGAAAAACTGGTGGCTACGGGTTGGGCTTGAGTTTGTGTAAAACAATCATCGAAGCACACGGAGGTACAATCGATGTTCAGAGCAATACGGGAAAAGGGACAATGTTTTCTTTGCATTTACCCAAATCTACTTCAACTATTTGACTAAAACGAATACATGTGGAAAAAATTACTTAATTTAAAATTTTGGACTCCAATATTATTAATTTTGATAGGGGCAGGCATTACATTTCAAATGGTCAAAAACAAACCTTCAGCACGTAAAAAGCCAAATTTTCAGAGAGGTAAGTTAGTGGAGGTTTTAGAAGCATCTTTATCAAATCCAAAAATTGAAATACGCACTCATGGGCGAATCTTGCCTGCTCAAAAAGTAGTTTTGAGCGCTCGTATTTCTGGAGAAGTTATCTGGATCAGTCCAAAGTTAAGTGAGGGGCGTTTTTTTAAAAAGGGAGACCCTCTTTTAAATATTGGAATTCGCCAATCGCAATCCCGTTTAAAAGCACCTTTTAATGGTGTAGTACAGACAAAAAATATAGATTTAGGACAATACGTTAATTCAGGAACGCAACTAGCTACTTTAATCGGCAGTGATTTTGCTGAAGTGGTTATAGACCTACCTATTGGAAGAATGGACTGGTTACCTAATATTAAAGTGTCGTCATCCAAAAAATTACTTGGTGAAGAGAATCGATATCAAATTCCTGCTACAGTCTCTCTCGCTGGTATAAATTCCTTTACAACTTGGCCAGTTATGATTAAAAGGCATTTACTTCAGTTAACACCTCGAGGAATGATGGTCCAATTGATTGCAGAAGCAAAAGATCCGTTTATTTTGAATCAAAAACAATTCCCAAAAGACAAAAAGATTTCAAAAAAAGAATCTCTCAGTATTAAAAATAAAGGAGTTTTGTCTTCGGAATTTCAGGAAATACAAGCTGAAACAACAATTCCTCTTTTTGTTGGTGCATTTGTAGATGTTAAAATTTCTGGCAGACAACTTGAAGATGTAGTAAAAATTCCTGCTAAAGCGCTTCGTGACCGTGATACCGTTTGGGTTGTTGTGAATAAAGAATTACAAGTTCGCAATGTTAAAATTGCTCACATAGATTTAGACAATGTCTATATTTCTGGAGGAGTAAGAATTGGAGAAAGTATTATCATCTCCCCCATAAAAGGTGCCTCTAATGGTCTTAAAGTTAGGATTGCTGGTGGTGAAAAAATTGGTGGTGTGAATATGCCTAACGAAAATACAAAAAAATGGGTTCGTCCCGAAGGGAAAAGAAAGAAGCGGATAAAAAAATCAGGGGATAAAAATACTCAATCATAAGAGAGGACACAATGATTAGATGGATGGCAGAACATAAAGTTGCAGCAAACTTATTGATGATTATCATTTTACTTTCGGGTTTGATGGGAGTTATGAATATTAAGCAGGAAGTTTTTCCAGAATTTGAATTAGATTTTATTGTTGTCGCAGTACCATATTCGGGAGCAACTCCTGAAGAAATAGAAAAGTCTATATTGCTCCCGATTGAGGATGCTGTGGGTGGTATTGATGGGATTAAAAAAATTACTGGAACTGCAAAAGAAGGTATGGGTAGTTTTCGTATTGAAATCCTAAACGGAGCTGACAAAAACAGTGTGTTTGAAGATGTAAAAACGGCTGTAGAGAGATTAGCATCACTTCCTGATGACGCAGAAGAACCCCAAGTTCAACAGCCGAGACGTCGTAGAGGGGTATTAAATATAACTATTTATGGTGATGCTCCAGCTAGGTCTTTAATTGAGCAAGCTCAAATAGTTAGAGAGTCTTTACTTTCACATCCAGAAATATCACAAGTAGATATTGAACAAAGGAGAGGTTTTGAAATGACAGTGCAAATTTCAAAGTCATCTCTGCTACAACATTCATTAACACTAAATCAGGTTTCAAATATTATTAAAAAGGCTAACCTTGATCTACCTGGAGGGAAAATTAAAACTTCGGGAGGTGACATACTCATACGTACAAAGGAAAGGAGATATACCGCAGCAGAATATGCGGATATTGCCATTTTGTCTAGTGAACAAGGGATTTTAAGGCTTGGAGACATTGCCAGCATCACCGATGGCTTTGAAGAATCAGATATCCGCACACTTTTTAACGGTCAGCCAGCTGAAAGTATAGAGGTTTTTAGAGTGGGTGATCAAACTCCAACGGATGTTTCTACAGCAGTTCGATCGAGACTTGAAGAATTGAGGGCTCAGTTGCCATCTTCGATTAAAATAGAAATAGTTAATGACCGTTCTCTTGTTTTGCAGGATAGAATAGATTTGTTGATGAAAAATCTTTGGCTTGGACTTGTTTTAGTTTTTTTGACTCTAGCTCTTTTTTTAAGAATAGATTTAGCATTTTGGATAATGTTGGGTATCCCTATTAGTTTTGCTGGGGCAATGATATTAATGCCTACTTTGGATACAAGTATAAATATGATATCCCTATTCGCTTTTATTTTGGTTCTAGGAATTGTAGTTGATGATGCAATTGTTGTAGGTGAAAATATTTTTGCACATCAAGAAATGGACAAGAGTAACGCAAAAGCTGCGATTGACGGGGCTAAAGAGATAAGTTCACCAGTACTAATTACGATACTTACTACTATTGCTGCTTTCATTCCTATGTATTTTATTCCAGGAACCACAGGGAATATTTTTAGAAATATTCCGAATGTATTAATTGCAGTTTTGTTGTTTTCCCTAGCAGAAGTCTTGTTTATATTACCGGGGCACCTTTCACATCTGAATCGAATAATTAGCTTTTTTCTTGCACCAATAGGTAAAATTTTAGAACAGCCACGACTATTCCTGAGTTCAGGTATGGTTTGGTTTTCTCAAAACACTTACCGTAAAACTCTCCAAAAATCTATTGAATTTAGGTACTCTGTTCTTGCTCTTGGATTGGTTTTTATAATGGTTTGTGGGGGATTGAGTATAGGGGGGCATATGCGGTTTACATTTTTTCCAACGATTGAACGTGATCAAGTAACATTAAATGCAAAAATGCCGTTTGGCACACCGGCAAGTGAAAGCAGAAAAATTGAAAAAAAAATGTTGAGTTCTGCAGATGCTTTGCTTCAAAAATATCAATCTGAGGTCGGCAAACCAATTCATGATGGAGTATATAGTAATGTAGGTAGAGGTGGGGGGAATAATGCCTCTGTACGAGTATATCTAAAACCATTGAAAGAAAGAGGTTTCCCAGCTAATGAATTTTCTAGAAAATGGCGGAAAAGTATGGGAGAGGTTCCTGGAATTGAATCATTAAATATTAGATCTGGCTGGAGAATGGGTTCAACATATGACATAGATTTACAAATGAGTCATCCTGATCCAAATGTACTCTTGGGAATAGTTGAAGAGTTTAAAGAAAAATTTTCAGAATATCCTGGAGTGAAAAATATTGAAGATAGCACAGTAGATGGGAAACGAGAGGTTCAGTTAAAACTTAGTCCTGAAGGATTAACTCTTGGGTTGAGCACACTAGAATTAACTCAGCAAGTTCGTGGTGCATTTCAAGGAGTTGAAGTTTTAAAACTACTAAGGAATAGCGATGAATTGAGCTTAAAACTTCGCTTGCCTCTTGATGAACGCAGATACTTGCGTGACTTAGAAGATTTGGTTATTATTGCTCCAAGTGGAGAAAGATTACCTCTATCTCAAGTAGCAGAATTAAAATATGGACAATCTTATAGTGATATACGTCGTATCAATGGGAGACGTATTGTTAGTGTGAGGGCACTTATAGATTCTGAAATTACAAATACTGCTGAAGTAGTAATGTCACTAAAAAAATTTCTTTTACCTGAAACTATAAATCAAAACCCTCAACTTCAATATTCATTTGAGGGAGCTCGCAGAGCACAAACTAATACCTTGGCTGGGGTAAAAAAAGGGGGGGCTGTGGCTATAGTTTTAATATTCTGTTTGCTTGCTTTACAATTCAGAAGCTATTTGCAACCTATTATTATCATGACAGCAATACCGTTTGGGATGGTAGGAGCAGTTTTAGGTCACTTGTTGCTAGGTTACAATCTTAGCATAATAAGTGTTTTGGGAATTGTTGCTTTGACTGGCATTGTTGTTAATGACTCACTTATTTTGGTAGACTTTATAAATCGTAATCGTGAAAAAGGGGGAACCATAATCCACGCTGTCCTTGAATCAGGTGTTCGTCGTTTCAGGCCCATAGTTCTAACAACTTTAACGACTTTCTTTGGTTTATTACCAATGTTGTTTGAGACCTCAAGGCAAGCTCGCTTTCTTATTCCAATGGCTATAAGTCTTGCATTTGGAGTTCTATTTTCAACTTTAATAATACTATATTTGATTCCAGTACTTTATACTATTCTTGAAGATTTCAAAGGTCTCGTAAGTAGAAAACATAAAAAATTAGAGATGGAGACGGAAGTGGCTTGAGCAGTAATTTATTTGTTTCATCTCTGTTTCCATTATAACAGAACTAATTTTATATGACTTCAGCGAATTTGGGCAGTCCCCAATATTCTGGATCAAAGTCTTTCAGCGAAGAAATTATTTGAGATGCATTTTTGTAGTTACAATGATCCATATTGGGATCAGGCACAACAACCACGGACATTCCTGCCGCTAATGCGGCTTCGGTTCCGGAAGGTGCGTCTTCAAAAACCAGACATTCAGCAGGATCAACCCCAAGTCGTTTTGCTGCAAGCAGGAAGATATCAGGAGCAGGCTTACCTTCTTTCAATTCAGGGTCATCTCCCCTGACAATTTGCGTGAATTGCGAAAACCATTTTTTATGTTTTTCAAATTTTGCTTCAAACATGGGCGAGGAGGAACTGGTGGCAATGGCTTGTGGAATCCCCAATTTGAAAAAATGAGTGGTAATCTCTTTTGCACCGGGTAAGGCCGCAGTATCTTTAAATTTTTCCAGCAAAACGTCTTTTCTTGAGTCCAGGTAATCTTGCGGACTAATTGGCAAGTCCAGACTTTCAACTATAATTTCTGCGGCCTGAATAGATCTACGGCCAATAATCTTTTCCTTAACGGACCAATCGAAAACCTTTCCGTATTCACCTACAATTTGCTGGGTGACTTCGGTGTATATGCCTTCTGTATCCAAGAGGAGGCCGTCCATATCATATATCAAACAGGAAATATTTGGAGACATTGTTTTATGTTTAAAATGTAAGTGATAAAATTGAGAAAGGAAGATTTACATAAGAGAGTCTTAACTCTGCAGTAACGAAAATTTTCGAGTAATCCCGAACTAATGTGAGGAATCTTGTACGATATAAGTATTTTATCAGATCTCTCCCTTCGGTAAAAAAACAAGATGTAGTCAATAATATTAGTATCTTACAAGAATTCGGGACTCACTAGGTCTTAAGTGCTGTTATTAAAATAGTTCCGGGACATATTTTAGCAAATCGACAGTGTATTTTTCTCCGTTACTTAATTTATAGCTGACAGAATTTTCATCTTCCCAAACCAGTTTCAGGCTATAATTTGCGTCCTGAATTAGGAAATTATTAATACTTTTAGAATCGCCAAGTTTTCGATTAATAACATGAAGCCTGAAGGAGTAAAGCCTGGTTTTTATTTCCTGTCCGCTTGCATTGAGACGTATGACTTCTTTTGAGTTGGCTATATGATAAAATATAACATGAGTTGTATTAGAAGTTACTCCGGATCCGGTCCTTAGGTAAGGTAATATGGGTTGAATATCATTCTGAAATATTCTAAAAATTCTTTTAAGTCCGGTAATGTTGTTTGAATACTGGTAAAATTCCGGGTCAATCTGCCAAAAACGTGCGTCTCTGTCTACCTCATTTTTTACAATGTTAAGCCCCAAAACTCCATTTTGATCTCGAAAGAGGTATACGTGGCTTTCAGTACTTTTAATGTTAACAATTTTAAGAATCACACGTTGGGAATGTGAGTCTAAAAGCCTCTTTTCTAGATAAATCCCGTTACCAATCCTGTTTTCAGGAAAGATTTGATATGGTGATAGATCTATTACTCCCCTGTGAGTAGAATCTCTTAAATAACTTTCAACGGCCCAAATTACATTCGTAGAAAATATCCACAAAAGCCCGGAACAAACAATAAAAAAATATTTTTTACAATTAAACATAGATCATTCTGGCTGTCTCAATTCTGTCTTTTACAGATGACTTATTAAGTTGGGTTTATTGAAAAGTTTTAATTTTATCATCCCATACTTGATTCCGGATACTGCTCTCTTCTCATGTTGAAAACAGGATTTTGAAGCTGTATCCAAATTGGTATATACTTTATGTTCCGCACCAAACAGTGCCAATAAAACTAAATTGAAAGCGTAAATCAAGGTAAACTTTTCCGAATTTAATATTTCATGCTACAAAACAAAATCTTTTGTAGCACATTGATTATAGCAAACTTTTTTACTGAAGCCAGTGAAATATTTCCAGTGGAACTTGAGTCCTCTCCATGTTGATATTAGAATAAACAGATCAAGCAGTTTGAACTGTATTAATAATTGCACACGCAAATCAATAATTCTTCAAATATTCTTAAATACCATTACTATGAAGATTGTCTCCAAGCCTTTCGAAAAACAGGAACCTGTTTTTTTAATTTCTGAGATCAACTGTATTCTTGGACTCTCTGGAGTTACACATCTTTTTTAGGGGAACATCTTACTTAAAATACAATAAATTATATAAACCACCACATTAAAAATGAATTCTAATAAATCTGCAGCATTTTCCTCCCGCCCTTTTGTTATCGGAACCAGTGGACATGTTGACCATGGAAAAACTACTTTGGTCAAGGCGCTCACTGGAGTGGATACGGACCGCTGGGAAGAAGAAAAAAAACGTGGGATAACCATTGATCTTGGTTTTGCTCATTATGAGGATGGACAAGGAAATCAAATGGCATTCGTGGATGTCCCGGGTCACGAAAAATTTATTCACAATATGCTGGCTGGCGTGGCAGGATTGGATGCAGTTTTACTCGTTGTAGCTGCAGATGAAGGGGTGATGCCACAAACACGTGAACATCTGAATATCTGTAATCTGTTGAAAATTCAAACAGGTTTGGTGGTACTCACAAGAATTGATTTGGTGGAAGAAGAAGAAATGGTCGAACTCTGTCGTGAGGAAGTTTCAGAATT
>TARA_B110000444_G_scaffold223370_1_pt1 | contig 10246 bp, 7 predicted proteins | sample TARA_B110000444 | Tara Oceans TARA_B110000444 (sample SAMEA4398370) | marine metagenome | biome: Polar Biome; feature: [SRF] surface water layer (ENVO:00010504); material: water (ENVO:00002006), including particulate matter (ENVO:01000060) such as... | depth 5 m
TTCGCTGCACTCACAACGCGTGTTATCCAAATGTTAGACGACGAGGCTTGCGGTCAGCTAGAGAGGCGCAGTCCATCGGGGGAGAGCGCCATTTTCTTTGGGGCATCGTAGTCTTGCCTTCTCTGATTTTTAATAATATTGGATTTTGGGCATTCACTAGCATCAAGTGCCTGACCTGTGAGCACCTACCCGATTAAAGTGAACCTACGGGGCGTCAGTCCTGTGAGAAAGACGGCTGGATATCCTAATCTATCAGTTTGAAATTAAGTCATACGTTAGAGAGGCGAGTTTCCCATTTTCCCGTACGCCAAAGGCGTAAGTCCAGTCCAGCTTTTAAATGCACGAATAAAGGTACTGGCGTCAGAATAGCCCAACATAAATCCAATGACTTCAATACTATACCGTTTCTGATTGATCCAATTAATGGCCATATCCCGGCGGGTTTCCTCTTTCAATATTTGATATGTGATGCCCTCCTTCTTCAGGTGGCGTTTGAGACTCTGAGGGTGTAATCCCATATACGCGGCAGCATCATTAAGCGTGGGTGCTTTATGATCTCGATTGAGAACTTGCTCGAGCCACAAGCGGACCTTGATCGCCGGAGATGTGCCGCGTCTGCTGAGAGTAACGATCCAACGCCAAGGTGCTTGCATGAATGAGTCTAGTGACTCCCTCGTGCGGTTACAGGGAAAATCCAGGCTTCGCCGAGAAAATACCAGTGAGTCTCGATTCTGACCGAAAAGAACAGGCGCGCCGTAAAAAAGGTAATGGCATTCTTCTGAAAAATTAGATTGCGGCCTTTTTAACTCTACTCTTTCTAGAGGAACAAAATCTTCCGCCAACCAACAAAGGATGCGATGTACGGTAGATAATGTACTCTCAGCAATGTAGTTATCTTTACTCCCACTTTTTTGCAACTCAAGAGCAAGGGTACCGGTCTCAGCTCCGGAGTAGAAAGAGACCGATCTACTGGGGTCGTTCAAGTTGACGCCCAATGTCCACAGGCTTAAAGCATCTTCAAGAGAGTGCGAGCTTAAACACGCGCGGAGCTGAAAATAGAGCAATCCAGGTGGGGTGCGTCTCTCTAGCTGACCGCAGGCCTCGTCGTCTAACATTTGGATAACACGCGTTGTGAGTGCAGCGAATTGCTTTGTAGATATTCTGACCCTTTGGTTGTCCTGAGCCTGCGCAGGCAATCCCTCGGCTATTAGTATCTTTCCTGCATCATAGCCCCGCAGTTTTGCGCCCTCCAGCAGAGACCTCACGAATTGTGGGGGCGCCGTAATGGTCTGCATAGCACTTTTCCTCACAGCAATTGGCGTCTGAAACTGTACCATATTGCATATTTTCTGCATCTTTTAGGCCATGGTGGTGATGAGGCGTCGCGTTATTATGTGTACAAGAAAGTAATTGGTAAGAGCACCTGCAGAAGCCCCCTGATGTTGCTTCGCGGTGCTGGACTGGGTCTTCGCCCTAGGTACCAAGGCGCGGAAAAGAATGTAGCGCGTAGGAGGCTGCGGGTTGATCAGTGCTTCAATATCAGTCGCTGTTTTGAGGGTTCTTTCTATCCACTTCATTTCTGTAAATTTTTAGGCAGGCCAGTCGAATGGAATCATTAGTATCGCTGCAACAAAAAGCGGATTTTGAGCGAGATGGAATCGTAAAGTTGCGGAGCGTTATCGACGAAAATCTCCTGGCTAAGCTCAACCAATGTTTTGAATGGGCTGTCGCCAACCCTGGCCCATTAGCATACGGGTCTCCTAATGGAGAAAACATTACCTTTATCGATAACGCAAATCCGAAAGGCTATCAAATGTACGGTGACCTGGTTCTAGAGAGTAACTTTGGAGCCATTGCGTCAGAGTTGTGGGGGTCAGAATATGTCGGGTTTTTTGCCGAGCAGGTCTTTCTAAAGCAAGGGAAATCTAAACGTACTGACTGGCATCAGGATACGGTCTATTGGCCCTTAGGCGGAGAGCACTGGGCCAATTTCTGGATACCATTAGTCGAGATGACCGAAGAACAGTCGGTTCAGGTTGTTCGTGGCTCTCATAAAAGTATTGTGTACGATCCCACGTTGAATCCAAATGACCCTTCAACGCTATTGTGGGGAGAGGCCGGGAATTTCCCCAGACTGCCGGATATAACAGCCGATTTAGCCAAGGATCCCTCATCCTGGGACATTGTAGGCTTTGACGTCTCACCTGGTGACTTAGTAATACTGCACCCTCACAGCATCCACGCCGGCGGGACAAACGATGATTCGTTAGCAGTTCGACGCAACTTAGTGCTTCACTTTTGTGGCGATAAGTCCTACTACAGTGATCACTTGCCTTATACACCAGGTATATTTGAACACAAACCACTCGGCGTAAACGGCAGGTTTTTACAGGCGGGCGACCTATACAGGCCGGCGTCGATGATTCGAGTTAATCCTCAATGAAATCAGTACACGAAGAGGCCTTCTCTGGAAACAACCCGACGACTTTTTCCCGCAGCTGATTCCCAAATTGACACGAGAAATATGATGCTCCAACGCTTTGCCAACTCGTATATAAAAATAGAGAAGATCGGTCTTACAGCGGTCGTCACTTTCGATCGGCAAAAAAATTTAAACGCCTTCGACGAACAGTTGATCATAGAGCTCACAGATGTGGCACAGTCATTTCATAATGATCTAGAGACTAGGGTAGTCGTGCTCACCGGGAGCAAGGACTGCTTCTCAGCTGGCGCTGAGCTTAAAGCTAACGAAGGAACCGGTCTAGATTCGGACATACAGAAACGTCATGCATACTTTCGTGGCGTGAGACTATGCGAAGCATGGGAATCCATGCCGCAAATCACAATCGCCGCCGTAGAAAAACTCGCCGTAGGCGCAGGAGTCGCACTGCCCCTAGCATGTGACTGGCGAGTGCTTGGAAAAAGCTGCTATTTGTTCGTACCCGAAGTAAAGATCGGCCTTAATCTTCAATGGGGCGCATTGCCTAGACTAATAAATCTTGTTGGGCCAGCCCGCGCTAAGCGTATCTGCCTATTATGCGAAAAAATGGACGCCAAAACCGCACTCAAATGGGGTCTTGCTGACGAGGTGGCGTCAGATGGAGAAACCGTTAAATGTGCGTTGGAAATGGCAGCCACCGTATGCGAAATGCCTCAAGTAGCGACGCAAATGGTGAAGGAGGCCGTGAACGCCACCAGCGGTGCGCTGAATCGCGTCAGTAGTTTCGCTGATGCCGATCAGAGTTGGCTTACTGCGACAACCGATGACGCCCTTGGGGCCAAAGATCGATTCAGTAAGCAATAGCATCAACGCAGATTGCCTCATAAACTTTATATAAGTCAGTGGCCACTCTTTTACCCCAGATAAAACGCTGACCATTGGGGGTGAATACGGTCCACCACACATACCTCGAGAATTTGCAAAACAGCAAAGAGCAAAACTGGGCATTAGTGTGAAACATAGTTATGAACAACGTGGCAATGTCATAAAAACATAGCCGATATTGCTGGGTAACGGTGTTGCAAGCCCAAACACCACTGCCGACGGCTCTGAAGAAATCATGAGCGACCTGGCCTGCCGCCAGTGAGGAGATTAACAATATGCCAATAAAGGTCTGGCATTGCCATAATGCTCGTTCTCTAAGGGCGCTCTGGGCCCTAGAAGAAATGAGCTTCGACTACGAAGTTGAATTGATGGCCTTCCCGCCCCGCTTTACCAAACCCGACTTCCTCAAGACCAATGAACTCGGGACAATCCCCTATATGATTGATGGCGATGTACACATGACTGAATCCTCGGGTATTCCCCTGTACCTCGTGGAGAAATACGGCAAGCATGAGTTTGGTCTGCGCTCGGACCACCCGGAGTATGGTGAGTACATCAACTGGCTGTTCCACAGCGACGCCACCCTTACGTTCCCGCAGACGGTTTACATTCGCTACACCCTGCAGGAGCCGCCAGAGCGTGGCCTTGGTGACGCAGCAACCGACTACGTGAAGTGGTACCACGCGCGCCTGAAGCGCCTGAGCCGCTTCCTGGCAGACGGTCGCGAGTACCTTGTGGACAACCGCTTCACCATTGCCGACATCGATATCACCTATGCCCTTCACTTGGGTGAAACGCTGAAAATCGATGAGCGCTACAAGCCCCAAGTACGCGACTACCTAAAACGTATGCGCGAGCGCCCGGCTTTCCAGAAGGTAGTTGTGCTTGGCGAATAAATCTGCCTATAAAGGAAACGGATAAATGGCTGTTATCGAAACCCAGCTGGACACCCAGTCCGAGAGCTACCAAAGCAACCTGAAAGTGATGAGCGCGGCAGTCGATGAGATCCGCCGTATTGAGCGCCAGGTCATTGAAACAGCGCGGGCTAAAGCGCCACGCTACATCAAGAGGGGGTTTATCCCGCCCCGCGAGCGCCTCAGCTTGCTGCTCGATGCGGGAGCCCCTTTCTTGGAACTTTCCTCTCTAGCCGGTTACATGCAGGACGAGGATACGGATGGCGCTGGCGCTGGCGGCAGCTACATCGCCGGTATTGGCTATATCGGCGGTGTGCGCTGTGTTGCAGCAGTGGATGATTACCTAACAAAGGGCGGTAGCATCGGCCCCATGGGCGGCAAGAAACGCGGGCGCATGCTCGTCATTGCTCTGGAAAACAAGCTACCCATGGTGAATCTGTCCCAGAGCGGTGGCGGTAACCTTAAGCTTGCCGGTGACACCTTTGGCGAATCCGGCCAAATGTTCGCCATGCAGTGTCGCCTATCAGCGGAGGGCATCCCCCAGATTACTGTGGTGCATGGCAGCGCTACTGCGGGCGGTGCTTACCAACCCACTCTCTCTGACTACCTGATCCTAGTGCGGAAGCAATCTACTATGTATCTGGCGGGCCCCCCTCTGCTGAAAGCTGCCACTGGGGAAATTGCCTCTGACGAGGAACTCGGTGGCGCAGAGATGCACAGTGAAATCGCCGGCACCAACGACTATCTAGCGGAAAATGATGCGGACGGCATTCGCATCGCGCGCGACGTGATGAAAAAACTCGGCTGGAACAAAAATCTGCCGGTTCGCCCTGTGGTGAATTATGAAGCTCCCCTCTATCCAACAGCCGAATTGCGAGGCATTTTGCCGGCGGATCCCAAAACCCCCTTCGACATGCGCGAAGTTATCGCCCGGATCGCCGACGGATCCGACTTCCTAGAGTTCAAGACCGAATTTGACAATGGCACTCTCTGCGGTCATATAGACATTGAAGGTCAGGCCTGCGGTGTGATCGGTAATAACAGCCCGATCACAGCTAGAGGCGCCGCGAAAAGCGCTCAGTTTATCCAGCTTTGCGAGCAATCTGGTACGCCACTGGTATTCCTTACCAATACCACCGGTTTCCTCGTAGGAACGGAGCCCGAGCAAGCTGGCATCATCAAGCACGGTGCAAAGTTCATTCAGGCGGTAACCAACTGCACGGTACCTAAAATCACCATCATTGTCGGTGGCTCCTACGGCGCGGGCAACTACGCGATGGCCGGGCGGGGCATGGCCCCGCGCTTTCTCTTTGCCTGGCCGCGCAGCGTGGTTTCTGTAATGGGCCCCGCCCAGGCGGGCAGTGTGCTCCGCCAGGTGGCCGAGGCAAAGGTCCTTCGCTCTGGTGGTGAGTTGAATGAAGAAACCAGTAAGGCGATACATGCCATGGAGCAGGAAACTATTTCTGACATGGAGGCGCGCTCCAATGCACTGGCAAACACCGCTAGGGTTTGGGACGACGGCCTAATTGACCCTGCCGATACCCGTGCGGTTATTGCCTTTGTACTGGGCGTCTGCCGCGAGGGCGACCAGCGCACTGTAAATACCAACACCTTTGGTATCAGTCGGCTGTAGGGGATAGACGCATGAGCAAGATTACAAAAATACTGATCGCAAATCGTGGCGAGATAGCGGTCCGCGTTATCCGCACTGCCCGAAGCCTTGGTTACCGTACGGTTGCCGTTTACAGTGCTGCGGACGCAGGCGCTTTTCATGTGAGTGAAGCAGATCAGGCCGTTTGCATTGGCCCTGCGGCTATCGGCGAATCCTATCTGGTCGGTGAGAAAATCCTCGACGCTGCCAAATTGACGGGAGCTGATGCGATCCATCCGGGCTACGGATTCCTCTCGGAAAATGCCGAGTTCTCCAAGGCGTGTGAAGCGATGGGTATCGCATTCATAGGCCCCCCCGCCGACGCTATCAAGCTGATGGGCAGTAAGCGCCTGTCAAAGATCGCCATGATCGAGGCTGGCGTGCCCTGTATTCCTGGCTATCAGGAGGCGGAACAGTCTGAGGATACCCTGATAGCGAGGGCTGCCGAGATTGGCTTCCCGCTGATGGTAAAAGCGTCCGCCGGTGGCGGCGGTCGCGGCATGCGTCTGGTATGTGAAAAGAGCGAGCTGGCTGAAAATATTCGTATCGCGCGTTCAGAGGCAGAGAACGCCTTCGGTAGTGGCGAGCTGATTCTGGAGCGCGCCATTGTGGAGCCACGCCACATTGAGATCCAAGTATTTGCCGACGAATTCGGCAATGCGGTATTCCTTGGTGAGCGCGATTGCTCGATCCAGCGCCGTCACCAAAAAGTGGTTGAAGAAGCGCCTTCACCCTTTGTCGACCAAGAGCTGCGACAGCGCATGGGCGAGGCTGCTGTAAACGCAACCAAGGCCTGCAATTACCGCGGCGCGGGCACGGTTGAATTTCTTGTCGACAAGGATAAAAACTTCTACTTCCTGGAAATGAACACACGCCTACAGGTTGAGCACCCTGTCACCGAACTGATCACAGGTCTGGACCTTGTGGAATGGCAGCTTAGAATTGCATCTGGTGAGGAACTACCCCTCGCTCAGGCAGAGGTGGCTCTCACCGGCCACGCCGTCGAGGTTCGCCTGTATGCGGAAGATCCTCGTAATAACTTCATGCCACAGACCGGCACAGTGCGCCTGTGGGAGTACCCGAAGCGCGCTGGTCTGCGCGTGGACCATGGTATACGTCCGGATCAGGAAGTTACCCCCTTTTATGATCCTATGCTCGCCAAGATCATTGCTTTCGGTGAAAGCCGTCCTGAAGCAATTCGCCGCCTAGCTTCTGCCGTACAGGACACCCAGCTACTTGGCATTAACAACAACAAGCTGTTTTTACAGAACGTGTTGCGACACGAGGCGTTCGAGCGAGGCGAGGCTACTACGGCGTTCATCGAACAGTTTTTCATTTCTGATGTAAGTATGGTTCAGAAGGCGCCCTCCAGCGCTACGCTCGCCCGCGCAGCCCTGCTCTTCCTACACCACGGTGTCGACATTGAGCGCGATCGAACGGCCGACTGGCATAAACAAGCGGCTGCATCCACAAGCTATAGGCTAGCATTCGACGGTGACATCCAAACCGCGTCAATTACTGACGGTAATGGCCACTTTGAAGTCGTGACCGGTTCGGAGAAGTTCATCCTCAACCTTGTGAGTTTCAACGAGACCGAGTGCGTTTACGTCGAGAATCGGGTGCGTGAAACGATGCGCTTTGCCTTCACAGGCAATATCCTTTACCTCGATGACGGCACAGGTCATTTCACTCTAGAGGATGTCACTTACCAGCCTGCTAAGACCGCGGGTGGCGCAAGCAACGGTCAGGTAAAAGCTGCTATGAATGGCGCTATCGTGGATGTACTGGTTCAAGAGGGTGACACCGTCGAGGCGGGCCAAACGCTGGTTGTACTGGAAGCCATGAAGATGGAACACGCGCTTAAAGCCAGTATTAGTGGCACCGTGACGGCTATGAGCTGCGAGGTGGGTCAGCAAGTGAAATCGAGGCAATTACTAGCGACGGTGAAGGGAGGGTAAGGCGATGACTGACGTGATTAAGATCGCGAATTGCAGCGGCTTTTATGGGGACAAACTCTCCGCTGCTCGAGAGATGGTCGAGGGCGGCCCCATTGAGGTGCTGACAGGAGACTACTTGGCCGAGCTTACCATGGCGATTCTATACAGCCAAAAGATGACACGCGACACCGGCGGCTACGTAGGCACCTTTCTCAAGCAGGTTAAGGAAGTACTGGCATCCTGTGTAGAAAAAAATATCAAGATCGTGAGCAATGCCGGCGGTCTGAATCCTTCTGCGATGACTGATGCCGTCAGGGGGATCGCCAATGAACAGGGACTCAAGGTTAAGGTCGCCTATGTCGACGGCGACGACTTGCTGCCCCGTATGGAAGAGCTGATGGCGGGCGGGGAAGCCTTTAAAAATATGGATACGGGTGTCAATCTTGCTGACACCAAAAACGCCCTGCTGACCTCGAATGTTTATTTTGGTGCCTGGGGTATCAAGGAAGCCCTAGATCGAGGTGCTGATGTGGTGATTTGCCCGCGGGTCACTGATGCTGCGTTGGTAATAGGCCCCGCTGCGTGGAAATTCAACTGGCAGCGGGATGACTACGACTCACTGGCAGGTGCGCTCGCCGCCGGTCATGTCATCGAGTGCGGCCAACAGGCTACGGGCGGCAACTATGCCTTCTTCGAGGAAGTACCGAGTTTCGAAAATCCTGGTTATCCCATTGCGGAAATCGAAGCGAATGGTAACTTCACCATCAGTAAACACCCTAGGACTGGCGGATTGGTGTCGGTGGGCACAGTAACTGCACAACTGCTTTATGAGATCAGCGACCCGGCTTACAAGAATCCAGACGTTATTGGTCACTTCGATAGCCTAACTATCGAACAGGTTGGTGAGAACCGGGTGTATGTAAGCGGGATCAAAGGTTCTTCGCCAACATCTACACACAAAGTGTGTATCAATACCGTGGGCGGATACCGTAACGGCTTTGAGATGTTGATCACTGGCCTAGACATTGAAGAGAAGGCGAAGATTGTCACCGATACCTTCTTCAATAGCGTTGGCGGAAAAGAGCAATTCGACGATGTTTGCATTGAACTAGTCCGCACCGATAAAGAAGATCCGCAACTGAATGAAGAAGCCTTCGCCCGCCTGAGGGTGGTCGTGAAGTCACGCAATAAGGACCTGGTGGGTCGCCTATTCAGCGCCAAAATAATAGAAATTGCATTGGCCAACATCCCAGGCTTTGGCCCAAGCAACCCCATCGGCGACGGAAAGAGTTTCCTTGCCTACTGGCCGGCTCTGATCGATAGTTCACACATCACCGAATACGTGCACGTGGACGGGGAGACTATAGAAGTCTCGCCTACCAGCCAACACGGCCTACCTTTGGTGGTCGCCGACTTTGAGCCTGCCACGGTATCAGCGGCCCCATCGGGTGATACGGTGGGCATACCCTTTGGTCGACTATTTGGCACCCGATCTGGCGACAAGGGCGGGTGCGCCAATGTGGGCGCTTGGGCAAAAAATGATGAGGCCTACGGCTTTCTGCACAGCTTTCTCACCATTGAACGACTCAAAACTCTCTTACCGGATACTGCCGAATTTGAAATAGATCGCTACGAGCTGACCAATGTCCGCTCGCTGAATTTCTTTATCAAGGGCATCCTTGGTGAGGGAGTGGCCTCTTCCGTTCGCACCGACCCACAGGCAAAAACCCTGGGTGAATACCTGCGCGCTAAAATCATAGATGTGCCAGCGACTCTAGCGGCACAAGTTAAATGAGCGAGAAAAAACATGTCAGAACAAACCTTATCCCTGGAAGGCTTAGTCTTTGAAGCCATAGAACTGGAGATCAAAGACCACATCATGACCATCCGCCTGAACCGCCCAGATCGCAAGAATGCCATTAACGCGACCATGGGCGCCGAGATCATTTACGCCCTGGATTATGCCAAGCAAGAACGAAGTGTGCGCGTAGTGGTGCTAAAGGCCAAGGGAGACGTATTTTGTGCTGGTGGCGATCTCGCGCAAATGAGCGGCCAAGGCAATAAGGATAAATCCACAGTCCCGGCTCGAGGTGGCAATGATGACATCGCCCTGCGTTTTCGCCATCTCAATAAACCGTCGATTGCCTGTATCCAAGGCAACCTGTACGCCGGTGCACTATTGTTCCTCTGTAATATGACACATGCCATCGCAGCGGAAGCCGTGAAGTTTTCGGCCCCCGAGATTAAACGCGGGATCTGGCCCTTTATGGTAATGGGCGGCTTGTTCCGCATTATGCCCAAACGTGCCGCACTGGATTTCGTGATGCGAGGTAACGCCATTAACACAGTCCAGGCTGAGAGATGGGGTCTGATCAACGAGGCAGTGCCGGCAGAGGCCTTAAACGAGCATGTGGCATTG
>TARA_B110000444_G_scaffold28527_1_pt1 | contig 10239 bp, 6 predicted proteins | sample TARA_B110000444 | Tara Oceans TARA_B110000444 (sample SAMEA4398370) | marine metagenome | biome: Polar Biome; feature: [SRF] surface water layer (ENVO:00010504); material: water (ENVO:00002006), including particulate matter (ENVO:01000060) such as... | depth 5 m
AAATCTATTGCCGATTTATATAAATATGGAACTACAACTTTAGAGACATGCCTAATATCACTAACTTGATTGCCAGATATTTTAACTAGTTTAATTTTGTTTTGCTGTGCCTTTAATACAGAATGAAGGCTAGACAAAATTAGAATTAGCATCAGGATTTTCTTCATTAAAATACGCATAATTGCAAGTTAATATTTTATCTCTAATTAATTTAATTTCCAAAAGCAATTGGCTCTTTTTTACGACACCATCTATTGCTAGGTCCCTGAATACTTATTTGAACCGTTCCCTCACCCATTTTAGAATTTATTTGATCGTAAACCTGCATTAATTTATTCCGTTTGTTCAGATTTTCGACGTGAAATAAATTCAGCTGAATATTATCTTCCGAGACCACATCTAATACCATTACTCCTGCTCTTTTATAAGCACACTCATTTTTATAAATTTGAGTCAAAGCCCAAGAAGTAAATTTGACAATCTCAATAGAATCATTGCTTGCTACAGGTAATTCTACCTCTAAATAACCGTAGTGATGTTTGATTTGTTCTTTGAATCGATTAGTCTGGATAAATACAGCTATCTTTTTCGCCTTTGTTTTTTGCGCTCGGAGCTTAAAAGCACACGAACAAGCAAAATTACTTAAAACTTCATTTAAAAGACCTAGAGCATTCACTTCCTGACGAAAAGATCGAGTAGATTGAATACTCTTTTTAACAGCTCTTGTATGCACCAAATCAAAAGAAGGAATTCCATTTAACTCTCTGATCAATTGTACTCCACCAATCTTCATATGGCGTCTAGCCCAGGCCTCGTTTATCTGGGCCAACTGAGAAGCCTGAAAAATCCCATTACTATGTAAAAACTTAGCATATTTTCTTCCTACTCCCCACAATTCTTCCACACCATAATAACTGAGCGCACGTTCAACTAACGTTTTTTCTTCTAGGAGAAAAACGCCTGTACTTGTGTGTTTCTTTGCAATAATACTAGCCAGTTTTGCCAAAACTTTTGTCTTTGCAATACCTATAGAAATAGGTATTTTTGTTTCTCGCCAGACTTGCTCCTTTAAAAGAATAGCTTTTTCTTCAGACCCGGCGACAAAGGAAAAATCCATGAATGCTTCATCTATAGAATATACTTCCATTCGAGTACATTCCAAATCCAATATGCGCATGATTTTATCTGAAATATCTCTATATAGAGTCACATTTCCTGAAAAAACATGGACTTTATCTCTTATTAGGCGCTCTTTGACTCTAAATACAGGTTCACCCATTTTGTAACCAAGAGATTTAGCCTCATTACTTCTAGCAATAATACAAGCATCATTGTTAGACAAAACAACCACAGGTTTTCCTTGTAAACCAGGACGAATCGAACACTCGCAAGAAGCGAAAAAGTTATTGCAATCGGCGAGGGCGATCATCTTTATTTGATTAGAAAGAGAACTGTGTTTTTATTGTTGTTCAAATAAAAGTAACCAAAGTGACATTTAATGACAAACAGCTAAAAAACAAAATAAGAATTTGACGAAAAATAATTAAAATTATCGACAGTCTTTGATAACAGGAATTTCGATGATAATATCAACTGTATCCCATGTTTTAGATATCCCATCTGGGCCACGATGTAGATCAATACATTTTTCATGAATACTATTATAAGCATTGATCGCACCAATTTCATTTAATGAAATACTTCCTTTCATAAGAAGTATTCCCTGAGAAACATTATAAGAAAGAGGAACAGGGGTATCCACTCCATACAAATCTAAATGGGCAGTAACTTGTTTTTCACTGACTACTTCTAGAGTTCCATTGATTTCAAAATTTGAAGTAAATAAATTAAAAAAATAATCTCTTACACTCATATCACGAGCGGCATCACCAGACAAAGAAGTAGAAGAATTAATAGAGAATTTAATTCCATCTACAAATTCTTTAATAGTTCCATACATCATTCCAGTTCGGTCTGTCATAAGTGATTCGAAATAACCAGCAACCATTACTTTGTCGGTTGTTTTGTAGGCATTCCAAGAAACTTTAGTCTCTTCTTCATTGAAACCATACATGCAAGCTTTAGGCTTAATTATGGCGTTAGATAGTTTTTTATTGTCTTGATTACAAGACATAAAAACGGAAAGAAAAAAAATAGACAAAAAAAGTTGGAGAGAGTACTTCATAATTATTGTTCGTTTTAAAAAATTATTTTAATAATAAGTATCAATCTACGTAGTTGAGGAAAAAATAAATCATTCTCATCTAATCAATTATGCACTCTCAATAGAATTAAGAACAAAGTTTCTTTTTGGGAGGTGCGAACTTAGTAAGATTGATTCCAACTACGGCAGATTCATATTCAATCATTGTGGGTGTCCTTCCAAGAATAGCTGAAAGAACGACAACGGGAGTGGAAGCGAGTAAAGATTCACCCTTCTTACGATCAGAATCGGCCACCACACGGCCTTGAAAAAGACGAGTAGACGTTGCCATCACAGTGTCTCCTTTAGCGGCTTTCTCTTGGTTTCCCATACATAAATTACAGCCGGGTCTTTCCAAATACATCATATTCTCATATTCAGTACGAGAAGAATTCTTAGGAGCAACATCGTTAAATTCAAAACCGGAATATTTTTGCAAGACCTCCCAATCTCCTTCTTCCTTTAATTCGTCAATAATATTATAGGTCGGAGCAGCAACAATAAGCGGGGCATTAAACTCTACCTTACCGTAAATATTTTCTAAATTTCGTAGCATTTGAGACAGAATCTTAAGATCTCCTTTATGGACCATACAAGATCCGACAAAACCAAGATCTACATTCTTCACTCCCTTGTAAAAAGAAAGTGCTCTAATTGTATCGTGAGTATATCGTTTGGATATATCTTCATTGTGCACATCAGGATCGGCAATCATCGGCTCATAAATAATACCTAAATCCACCTCAAACTCAGCGAAATATTTCGCATTGGAATCTGGTGTTAATGGAGGTTTCTGTCCAGATTTAATTTCAAATATTCTATGGCTGGCTTTGTCACTGAGTCCTTGAAGAACTTTGGAGGTATTGTCCATGCCTTTATTTATCATAATCTGAATTCGACTCTTTGCAATCTCTAATGATTCAATTAGTGTGTCGTCTTCAGAAATGCAAATCGATGCTTTGGCTTTCATCTCTGCGGTCCAATCTGTAAAAGTAAAAGCTTGGTCAGCAGGAAGCGTTCCTAAGTGAACTTCGATTATTTTCCCTTGAAAAATATTGTCTCCACCAAATTGATCTAACATTTGGGATTGAGTAGCATGAACGACATCACGGAAATCCATATGATCCATCATTTCTCCCTTAAAGGTTACTTTAACTGATTCGGGAATAGGCATGCTCGCTTCGCCAGTGGCCAGGGCTAATGCTACAGTACCAGAATCAGCTCCAAAAGCAACTCCTTTAGACATTCTTGTATGAGAATCTCCACCAATGATAATCGCCCAATCATCTATGGTAAGATCGTTAAGAACCTTGTGAATTACATCGGTCATAGCATGATATCCACCCAGTGGATCACGGGCAGTAATTAAACCAAAATCATTCATAAACTTCATGAGCCTTGGGATATTAGCTTGGGCATTGAAATCCCATACAGAAGCTGTGTGGCACCCAGATTGATAAGCTCCATCTACTGTGGGAGAAATTACTGTAGCAGCCATAGATTCCAACTCCTGAGAGGTCATTAGACCAGTTGTATCTTGTGAACCTACAATATTAACCTCCACTCGAACATCAGATCCAGCATGCAATATTTTCCCAGGACTTATCCCTACAGCATTTTTATTAAATATTTTTTCAACAGCAGTTAAACCTTGGCCTTCATGAAAAATTTCTTTAGAGGATGCATATACAAGGGGGATCTCTACACCTAATGTTTTTGCGGCAAAAGTTTGTAGTTTTTTACCAAAAACTATGGCATATGACCCACCGGCTTTCATAAACTCCATTTTCTGGGGAGTAAAAGCTGAAGATATATCACTTAATTCCTGGTCGCCATTAAAAAGTTTTTTCTTCCTAGTATTAATGGTGAGAATTGTTCCTGTTTCTACAGAATATAATTCCTCAAGAACAGGTTCACCATTTTGGTCCATAACTGTAATACCATCCTTGTCTTTTTTCTTGACCCAATTTTTAAGATCTAAACCAATTCCACCGGTAACACCAACGGTCGTTAGAAAAATAGGTGAGATACCGTTTGTACCAGCCACAACTGGAGCAAAATTAATGAAAGGAACATAAGGACTTGATTGTTTTCCAATCCATAAAGCCACATTATTAACCCCTGACATTCTAGAAGATCCAACTCCCATAGTTCCTTTGTCAGCTATAAGCATCACCGTCTTGTCAGGATGTTTTTCTTGTAAATCTAAAAGTTCATTTTGACGCTTAATATTGTGTTCAAACATACACTTTCCGTGAAGTTCTCTATCAGACCTAGAATGCGCATCTCCACCTGGAGAAAGTAAATCAGTAGATATATCACCAACTCCTGCAACATAAGTAACGACTTGAATCTCTTCATCAATCTCAGGCAGATTAGTGAAAAATTCAGCTCTTAAATAGCTTTCAATGATATCCTTGGCAAGTAGATTCCCATTTTTAAAGGCTTGTTCTAGACGACATGTATCAGCCTCGTAAAGAAATACTTGTGTTTTGAGAACTTTTGCTGCTTCCTGAGCAACTTCATCATCATCGGATAAAGCCAAATCAAGAAGCACATTAATTGAGGGACCTCCTTTCATGTGAGACAATAATTCAAATGCAAAGTAAGAAGAGATTTCTGCAACTACTGAGATACCTAAAATAATTTCTTTCAAAAATTCTGCTTTGACTCCAGCAGCACCTGTTGTTCCAGGTAATACATTGTATATGAAAAAATGAATAGACTCTTTGCGATCTTTATTATTTATATCTTTGATTTGGTCAATAATCTCGGACATTAATTCAGTACCGTCAATTGGTAAAGGTTGAAGAGATTGATTTTTACGCTCTAAAATTTCCTTAATGTAATTTTTGTAAATACTCATATAAAGAGAGGCTATGCTTTAAAATATGGTCAAATGAATTTGTCTACAGATAAGTTTTTTTATACTAAACAAATATACGAAATTCAGTTGAAATCTAGGCCCAAATATGAGATTAAAGACAGCAAACAATATTCAAATAAAAAATAATATGATTATTATTTGATTTGGTTTAATAGATTTATAATGTCAACCTAAATATCTAGGGACAGTATTATTTCTAGATGAAATAATCTTTATTATCGACCATTAAGTTGTATTTTCTATCTTTATTGCGATTAAATAAAAATGATTAGATGGATCTCGATTTTAATAAAAATGAAGACGCAATCAAATTAAAGATTGCACAGATGAAACGAAAGTTAGCCGAAATCTATCTTGGTGGGGGTAAAAATAAAATAGAAAAAGAACATCAAAAGGGCAAATTAACAGCTAGAGAACGAATATCATACCTTACCGATTCAAACTCTGAGTTTCTTGAATTAGGCGCTTTCGTGGCTAATGACATGTATGAAGAATACGGTGGTTGTCCCTCAGCCGGTGTTGTCATGGGAATTGGATATGTTTCAAAAAAACAATGTATTATCGTTGCAAATGATGCTACGGTAAAAGCTGGAGCATGGTTTCCTATTGCTGCCAAAAAAAATCTAAGGGCACAAGAAATTGCCATGGAAAATAACCTACCCATAATTTATTTGGTTGACAGTGCGGGTGTATTTCTTCCATTACAAGATGAGATATTCCCTGACAAGGAACATTTTGGACGAATCTTCAGAAACAATGCACGAATGTCCTCAATGGGAATTACTCAAATTTCCGCCATCATGGGCTCTTGTGTTGCCGGTGGTGCATACCTCCCTATCATGAGTGATGACTCATTAATTGTTGATAAGACAGGTTCAATATTCTTGGCTGGTTCCTACCTCGTAAAAGCGGCTATTGGAGAAGACATCGACAATGAAACTCTTGGCGGGGCAAGCACACATTGTGAAATATCTGGAGTAACTGATTTCAAAGCAAAAGATGACAAAGATTGTTTAGACCGAATTCGAAAAATGATGGACAAAATAGGAGGATCTGAATCAGCTAGATTTAGTCGTAATGAGCCTAAAATGCCGGAAAAAAATCAAGAGGAAATTTATGGAATTATTCCTGCTAAAAGAGACCAGCCATATAAAGTTAGAGAAATAATTTACCGATTAGTTGATGAGTCTGAATTTGATGAATACAAAAAAGGTTTTGGACAGAGCATTCTTTGCGGTCTAGCAAGAATTGATGGTTGGGCTGTTGGGATCGTTGCAAATGAAAGACAAATTGTGAAAACTAAAAATGGTGAAATGAAATTTGGAGGAGTCATTTATTCGGATTCTGCTGACAAGGCTGCCAGATTTATCATGAATTGTAATCAAAAGAAAATTCCACTGGTCTTTCTTCAAGATGTTACAGGTTTTATGGTCGGATCAAGATCAGAACATGGAGGTATTATTAAAGATGGGGCAAAATTAGTCAATGCTATGGCTAATTCAGTAGTCCCTAAATTTACAATCATTACGGGGAATTCTTTTGGAGCCGGTAATTATGCAATGTGTGGAAAAGCTTACGACCCTAGATTAATTGTCGCGTGGCCAACTGCTCAAATTGCTGTAATGGGTGGAGCCCAGGCAGCGAAAGTACTTCTTCAAATTGAAAAAAATAGACTAAAAGCTAATGGAGAAGAAATTACAAAAGAAAATGAAAAGCAATTACTGAAAAAAATTATTGATAAGTACAATAAACAAATGAGCCCATACTATGCCGCATCTCGTCTATGGGTAGACAGTATTATTGATCCTCTAGAAACTAGAAAAGTTATTTCTATGGGAATCGAGATGGCAAATCATGCTCCGATTAAGGATGTTTATAATGTAGGAGTAATTCAAACTTAATTTATACATAGAATGCAAGATCAAAATTGCTTCCAAAAACTCAATAAACAATTCTTACCAGATGAATTGCCAAATCGTTTTACCTTCCCATTCTACTATACCCCTCACCCATTAAGCCTAATGGCCGTTAATGAATTGCAAGTCCATTTATTAGAGCAGAACGAATGGAACCATAATTTTGGACTAAAGGAAAGTGAAAAGAATGGAATTGGAAAGATGTTTGGTGTACTAGTGGTGAAGAACAGTCAAAATGATATTGGCTACATAGCTGCATATTCAGGAAAACTTGCAAAAAGTAACCATCTTCCCATTTTTGTTCCTCCAGTATTTGACATGCTTCAGCCAGAAAGTTTTTACCTCAAAGGACAATTAGAAATCAGTCAAATTAATGATCAAATTAAAAGTCTTGAAAAAAATCTTGTTTTCAATGAAATAAAAAATCGCATTAAAAGATTAAAAAAACAAGTTTCATTAATGGAGACAGATTTACGTAAGCAGCTAATCGAAAGTAGAAAAATTAGAAAAGAAAAAAGAAAAATAGCTCAAAATCATTTACTAGGAAAAAAATTAAAACTTTATCTAGACTCTATTAACCTAGAGAGTATGAGGCAAAAGTCAAAATTTAAAAAACGTAAAGAATCTGAAATTGAGAAAATTCATAAGGAACAGCAAACTTATGATATTTTTGATAATGAAATTATTGATCTCAAAAAATATAGAAAAAAATTTTCTGGAAAGTTGCAAGACGAACTATTTCGAAATTACTCATTTTTAAGCTCTACAGGAGAGAGAAAAAATCTACTCCAAATCTTTACCGAATCTGGCCTAGGAAAGCCACCTGCTGCAGCAGGAGAGTGTGCAGCACCAAAACTTTTACACTACGCTTACTCACATCAACTCAAACCCATTTCTTTAGCTGAATTTTGGTGGGGACAAAGTCCTGCATCTGCTATTCGAAAACATAAAAACTTTTATCCTTCCTGTCAAGGAAAGTGCAAGCCTATACTAAATCACATGCTTAAAGGAATAGATATAGATCCTAATCCTTTACTAATCAATCAGGCGGAAAATAAACATATAAAAATTATATATGAAGACGAGAATATTCTTATTGTAGATAAACCTGCAGAACTTCTATCTGTACCTGGAAAAACTATGAAAGATTCTGTATATCACCGAATCAAAGAACGATTTCCAAAAATTACAGGCCCAGTAATTGTTCACCGTCTGGATATGTCTACCTCTGGATTAATGATGATCGCAAAAAATAAGGGCGCACACAAACATCTTCAAAAACAGTTTATTGACAATAAAATCAAAAAAATATATATCGCAATTTTAGAAGGGGTACTAGCTATAGATAAAGGAGAAATAAATCTTCCTATACGATTAGATATTGATGATCGCCCTAGACAGTTAGTCTGCGAGATTCACGGAAAACCATCTAAGACCAAATGGAAAGTTTTAGGAATAAAAAATAATCGGACTAAAGTCAGCTTTGAACCAATCACTGGAAGAACGCACCAATTGAGAGTACACTCGGCTCACAAAAGAGGTTTAGATATGCCTATTTTAGGAGATGATCTATATGGGACAAAGTCAGATCGATTGTACTTGCATGCTCAACATATCGAATTTCAAAATCCTCAAACGAAAGAGCAAATGAAATTTGACTTGGATGCCGACTTTTAATACTGTAGATAAAAAACTCCAACTACTTTATATACAATACTGACTTAACTTGTTCGACTATTTGACTTACTTGGGGCATGAATTCTTCGACAAGATTTGGGGCATAGGCCAAGGGTACATCCGCAGTACAAATTCTTCTTACAGGTGCATCTAAATAATCAAAGGCATCTTTTTGAACATTGAATGCAATTTCTGAAGACAAGGATGCTAGAGGCCATGACTCTTCTACAACAACCATTCTGTTAGTTTTCTTTACAGAATTTATTAATGTAGCGTAGTCAATTGGTCGAACAGTTCTTAAATCAATAATTTCGGCATGAATACCATCATTTGCAAGTAAATCTGCAGCTTCAAAAACTTTTTTCATGATTTTACCGAAAGAAACAATAGTTACATCAGTCCCCTCGCGTTTGATATCAGCCACACCAATTGGAAGAAGATATTCTCCCTCTGGAACTTCGCCTTTATCACCATACATTTGTTCGGATTCCATAAAAATGATGGGGTCATTATCTCTTATCGCAGACTTCAACAAGCCTTTGGCATCATATGGATTGGATGGTACTACTACCTTTAATCCTGGACAGTTTGCATACCAAGACTCAAAAGCTTGAGAATGTTGAGCGCCTAGTTGACCTGCCGAAGCGGTAGGACCTCTAAACACCATAGGCATTGGAAATTGACCATTAGACATTTGCATCATCTTGGCAGCGGAATTGATTATCTGATCAATCGCAACCAAAGAAAAGTTGAAAGTCATAAATTCTACAATAGGTCTTAAACCATTCATGGCGGCACCGCAAGCTATACCGGCAAAACCTAATTCAGCAATTGGAGTATCAATAACTCGTTTCGAACCAAACTCATCTAACATTCCTTGACTAGCCTTGTACGCACCATTATATTCCGCAACTTCTTCACCTAGTAAAAAGACTTTGTCGTCTTTTCTCATTTCTTCACTCATTGCTTCCGCAATCGCTTGTCTAAATTGAATTACTCTCATTTTTATAAATTAGGAAAACAAAAATACAAATTTTCTATTCATTTTAAATATAAAAAAATAATGTTTTGTAGATATTTATTGTACTTCAATATGATTATTTTCTATTTAATTTAATGAATTAATTAAAGCTAAGTTCTATTAATAAAGGCTTAAGTTGACACTCAAAATTAGATGAAATTTAATTATATTTGCATTATAAAATTCAATCAAATGTTTAATCGATTGTAGCTATATAAACTTCGAAAAAAATCTTAAACATGAAAATCCTTGTATGTATAAGTCATGTTCCTGACACGACTTCAAAAATAAATTTCACAAACAACAATACTGAATTTGATAGTGTTGGAATCACATTTGTTATTAATCCTTATGATGAGTTTGGTTTGACAAAAGCCATGCATTTAAAAGAAAAAAATGGAGCTTCCATAACTGTCATTAATGTTGGAAATAAAACTACTGAACCCACGCTTAGAAAAGCCTTAGCAATAGGAGCTGATACTGCTATTCGAATTGACGCAGATCCGACCGATGCGAATTTTGTAGCCCAAGTTAT
>TARA_B110000444_G_scaffold259888_1_pt1 | contig 10235 bp, 9 predicted proteins | sample TARA_B110000444 | Tara Oceans TARA_B110000444 (sample SAMEA4398370) | marine metagenome | biome: Polar Biome; feature: [SRF] surface water layer (ENVO:00010504); material: water (ENVO:00002006), including particulate matter (ENVO:01000060) such as... | depth 5 m
TCATGAAGAAACCTATTCCAAACAGATAACCTATTAAAAATAAATTTAATAAAAAAGGTTTTTGTCTAAATGTATTTCTTGTTTTTTTTTGTACGTACGTAGTAGTCAAAAATAGAGCAGGTATTACTAAAAAATTGATATAAGTATAATTAAAAGGTTGAAAGCTTAAAACAGTTAGCCCTCCTAGAATAAAAGGAAATAAAAAAACTAAAAAAAATCTATTGGTCAAAAAATTAAGCATCATTACTTTATAAAAGAAAGTATTTTATTTTCTATTTTTTGCATTGTGACAAAGTCTTTATTTGATTTATGGCGATAACCAAATAAATGGGTCAATCCATGAACCCAGATTCTATCAAACGCAAAATTAAAATTGCTTTTCTTACTTTGTTGTATAATTTGACTTAAGTTTATTATGACATCACCAAGATAAAATTTTTTATTTTCGACTAGAGTTTTTTTTAATATTTTTTTTTCGCAGGATGGAAAAGACAAAATATCTGTTGTTTTTGTTTTTTTTCTAAATTTTTTATTTAACTTTTTAACCTCAATATCCCCTGAAAGTTTAATACTAAATGTTAAATCGTTATTTTTAAATAAGCTTATTTTTTTTTCAAACCTTTTTAATTTTTTTGCAATGTATAATTTAGGATTATCAATATATTTTATCCATTCTATATTGGTAATTAAAACATCAGCCTTGATCATCAGATTTTTTTTGATAAGCCTTAATAATTTTAGATACAAGCGGGTGCCTAACAACATCAGTATGATCAAAATTTACTATTTTAATTTCATCAATATGACTTAAAATATTCTTTGATTTAATTAGTCCTGAATAAGATTTATTTGCAAGATCGACTTGTGTTGGATCGCCGTTTACAACTAGTTTTGAGTTTTCCCCAATCCTTGTAAGAAACATTTTTATTTGAGTTTCTGTTGCATTCTGGGCTTCATCTAAAATTGCAAAACTATTCTTTAATGTTCTTCCTCTCATAAAAGCTAGTGGAGCAATTTCTATTTCTCCAGTCTCAATTTTTTTATCAATTTTCTCATAACCATATAATTCGTATAAAGCATCGTATAGCGGCCTGAGATATGGGTCGACTTTTTCTTTCATGTCCCCTGGTAAAAAGCCTAGCTTTTCTCCCGCCTCCACTGCTGGCCGCGAAAGGATGACTCTTTCAATTTTTTTTTCCATTAACATTGTTATTGCAACTGAAACCGCTAAAAAACTTTTTCCCGTTCCTGCCGGTCCAAGCGCTAAGACAATATCATTTTCTCTCAATGCTTTTATATAGTTCGATTGTTTTTCTGATCGAGCTATTACAGATTTTTTTGGAGTTTTTATTAATTGAGTAAATGATTGAACGTTTGAGTTTTTTTCTTTATTTGAATTTTTATTCACTGATAAAATTATATCACTCTTTTCTATAGTGTTTGTTAAAAAAAATTTGTCTATTAAAAATCTTATTGAATCAGAGGCTAAAGATATATTTTCTAGTTTTCCTTTAACAGTAATAGAGTTTCCTCTAAAAAAAAGATTTGTGTCTGTAAACTTTTCCAGCTGTTTCAAGTTGATATTAAACTCACCTACAAGAGATAGCAATAAATTATTATCTAATACTTGAATGTTTATTGTCTCTTTATCAATTTTTTTAATTGTGTATTTTTTATTTAATTTGCTTATTTCCGACATAGTTTAAGCTGCATAAAATTTTGTTGTATTATTAATTATATCCCCAAATAAACTGTTGTGATTAAATTTTTTTATTTCTACATTTAATAACTGACCACTTAAATTTTGATTACTTTCAACTATTACAGAATTTAAAAATTTATCTCTTCCGAAATATTTATTTTGATTTTCTAATTTATTTTCAAAAAGAACTTCAATAGATTGATGTAATGACTTTTTCTTACTTTCCGCATTTATTTTTTCTAGCATTGTTTGTAGTTTTGTTAGTCTAATTTTAGATTTATCAGAACTAATTATATTTAGATTTGCCGCAGATGTTCCAGGTCTTGGGCTAAAAATAAAAGAATATGAATTTATGAAGTGTATTTCGTTAATTAACTTTAGGGTTTCTTTAAAATCCTCCTCTGTTTCACCAGGATAACCAATTATAAAATCTGAAGAGAATTTAATGCCAGGTTTTGCTTCTTTTAGTTGATAAATAACATCTAAATACTCATTGATATTATGTTTTCTATTCATGGCGTTGAGAATCTTTGTTGAACCACTTTGTACTGGTAAGTGTAATATCGGCATTAGCTTATTGCAGAATTTATGCGCTTCGATTAAATCTTTAGTTACATCTTTGGGGTGTGAGGTTGTGTATCTAATTCTTTTTAAATCTTTTTCATCATTAAGTTCATTTATAAGATCGGATAACCTGTATATTTTATTTTGATCCTTAAACTCATAAGCGTTCACATTTTGTCCCAATAACGTAATTTCTTTTGCGCCATTATTAATTAATTGTTTTGCCTCTACAATAATATCTTTAAAAGGACGAGAATATTCGGGGCCTCTTGTGTAAGGAACTACGCAAAAATGACAAAACTTATCACAACCTTCTTGAATGGTTAGGAATGAAGAAACCTTAGAATTAGAGTTTTTTAATAAATTTAAGCTGTCAAACTTTTCAATAACCTCAAATTCAGTACTATTAATTTTATCTTTTTTCTTTTCTATTTTGTCTAGGATGGCTGAAATTTGATGATAAGACTGGGGTCCCACTACTCCATCAATATATTTTTCACGATTAAGCATTTGTTCATTTTCTGCTTGCGCGACACAACCTACAACTAAAACAATTGGTTTTTCTTTATTTCTAAATGCTTTTTTTACTCTACCGATGTCATGATAAACTTTATCGGTTGCCTTTTCTCTTATGTGACATGTATTTAAAATGTAACAATCTGCCTCGGATAAATTTTGAGTTGGTAAATAACCAGCTTTTTTAACTAAATCTAGAATACGATTACTGTCATATTCATTCATTTGACATCCGAAGGTTTTGATAAATATTTTTTTTGTCAAATTATTTTTTTATTTTTGATCCATAAAGTTCTAGTTTGTGGTCGACTAATTTATATCCTAATTTTTTTGCAACTTTAATTTGCAATTCTTCTATTTCTTTGTCAACAAACTCAATTATTTCTCCGCTGTTAATATCTATTAAATGATCGTGATGTTCCTCGGGGGACTCTTCATATCTAGCCTTTCCACCCTTAAATTCATGTTTTTCTACAATACTAAATTCTTCTAGCAATTTAACTGTTCTGTATACAGTTGCTATACTAATCTTCTTATCAATTTTATTTACTCTTTTATGCAATTCATCAACATCGGGATGATCGCTTGATTGTGACATAATCTTTGCGATAACTTTCCTTTGGTCAGTCAGTCTGACTCCTTTTGCTAAACATTTTTCTTCAATATTATTCATTTTATTTAAAGTAATTTAACTTAAATATAGAGGTTTAATCAATTTATTTTCTAATAAGTTATTATCTATCAATAAACTTATATTTTTAAGGTTATTCTCAACGTAATTTATTTCTATAATTTTAAAATTTAGAAAATCACCATCATTTCTTATTTCGAGCGGAGCTACTATAAGTGAGTTTTCAAACTGAATTCTACTATTATTAAGTAATTTAGGATTTAAATAAGTAAATTTTTTATCATAAAGAATTTCCATATAATAAAAATTCTTAAAAGTTTTTTGTATTGAGATAATTTTCTTTTTTTTATTTAGGTGCAAAGATGCATTAATAAGAAAATTATTGTAACTAAATATGTTAACTGATTTTGTTAAATTTATTCCTTTTGCTGTTGCCAAGGCTATTCTAATTCCAGAAAAACTTCCTGGCCCAGTGTTTACTATAACAGAAAATTTATTATCTAATTTAACATTGTATTTTTTGATAAATTTTAGAACTTCTACAACTAACACTTCATATTTTGTAAGAATAGTTTGTAATTTTTTAATAAAAAACTTATTGTCTATAAATAATGCAATACAATCATTTTTCCCTGTGCAATCAATAATTAAAAAATTTTTATTCATTTTTCTATGTTTTATTACAACACCTATACAAGTGCTGTCTATGGAAGATACCATAGATGATAGAGGAGTTATTGTTCTTATGTACCATCGTTTTAATGAAAATAAATATCCCTCAACTAACATCAAAACAGCTGATTTTATAAAACACTTAGATTTAATTAAGAGTAATAATTTTAAATTCATCAATGCTAATGAATTTGAAAACTCACTCGAAAATAATAAAAAAGAAAGAAAAATATTATTAACTATAGATGATGGTTTTAGTTCGTTTTACAAAGAAGCTTGGCCGATTTTAAAAGAAAATAAAATTCCCTTTATACTTTTTGTGAGCACAAGAGAAATTGGTAGTTATGGCTACATGAACTGGGATCAATTAAAAGAAATTTCAAATGAAGACTTTGTTCATATTGGAAATCATAGCTATTCACATGAATACTTAGTTGACAAAACTGATGCTGATATTATTTCGGATTTAAATTTAGCGTTCAATGATTTTAAAAAAAATTTAAATTTTAATTCACCTTTTTTTTCTTATCCGTTTGGAGAATACAGTAATCGCTTTAAAAATATTATTGATGATTTTAATTTTAAATATGCATTTGGTCAGCATTCAGGTGTGGCCGATGAAACTAAAGATAGGTTAGAAATCCCAAGATTTCCAATTAATGAAGCTTATGGAGAAATAAAAAGATTTAAAACTATATTGAAGACACTCCCTTTTAAATATAAATCAGTTTTACCTGACGAAAAATTTATTAATGAAAAAAACAATCCTCCAAATGTCATTGTTGAGTTTTACGATGATATAAAAAATTTAAATTTAATTAATTGTTATTCTAATGAATTAAACTCGTGGAAAAAATCAAAAATTGATTTTTTAGACAATAATAAAATTAAGATAAATCTGATAGGTAAGTTCACAACCGAAAGAGGTAGGATCAACTGTTCTTTACGAGAGAGTGATGGGTCTTGGAGATGGCTTGGTTTACAGTTTGTTGTAGCTAAACTCTAAAGCTTAAGTTGGCTAGGTTCTTTTACACCACTTATTATAACAGTTTCAAATTCATGAAGGTCGTTTTGTTCGATTATTTGTTTTATTATTTTAGTATATTCTTTTCCTGTTTCTGCATAATTTTCCAATTCATGAATTAATTCTACCCCCTCTAATTTTTTATTTGCCTGTCTCAACATAAACCTTTTGGCTCTAAAGTCTTTATAACCTCGGTGAGTATTTAAATTTGTTATGTATGCTTTAACTGAAGCTCTAAGTATTGGAAATTTTAATATTTTATGATTTTCATTACCTTCTTTACCTAGTGGTTCAATACCTACTCCATCCCATGTCCACTGTCCATAAATTGCATTTCCTTCTAATGCAAATCTAGATGTTCCCCAGCCACTTTCTTTAGCTGCTTGAGCTAATGCGATTGAAGTTGGAACTATGTCAATCTTCTCTATTAATTCATTTATATTTTCCCCTTTGACTTTATACTCTTTGTATTTTTTTCTTAACCACTGGATTTTTTCTTCAGTATTATTGCCTTTGATTATTTTTAATAAATAATCTCTATCTACTTCAATTCTTTGATTTTCGGCAACTACTAAAGGTAGAAGAATTTGAAGAAAAGTTTCTTTTTTAGCTTTAATACTTTTTATTTTACTTAAATCTTTTGGGAGCCTTGTAAAATATATTGGTTTAACTTTTTTTTCATCTCGCACTTTATCTAAACTATATTCCAAGTCTTCAAATAGGTTTAATACTGTTTGGGTTTTTAAAGTATAGTCAGTTTCTGGATTATAGTTCTTTGTAATCTTAGCAGAGTCTTTTAATTCTTTTTTTTCTGGTGTTTTAGCAATTCTTTTTTCTTTAATTTTCTCAGATTTAATTTCTACGGATATTTTAAATGTATCGAGATTTTTCATTACTATCCCCTTTAAAAAATAACCTCCATAAACTAAAGCTATTACTAATGAAGCGTACGCACCTCTTATCACAAATTTATCTAGCTTTTCTTTGTCTGCTTTAAAATTATAAAGGCTATTAAAAAAATCAATAATTGTATTAAAAATTATCTTGAAAAAATTTTTAATATTAAAAACAACAGAATTGAAGAAAATTAAAATATTATTAAATATTTTTTTAGAAACTTTATTAAATGAAAAACTATTTGTAAATCTTACGCCTGTAATAATTCTACTAATTGATTTGTCCCTATAAAAAATGCTTTTAAAAAAAATTGATATGTTGTCAGGTGTTGTTTTTAAAATTTTATTGAATCGATATACAAAAGAAAAAATTTTTTTAAATGGTAATAAAAAATAAGAAAAGGTCTCGTTAAATGGTAATAAAAATTGTCTTCTTCCTGATGGTAATTGAATTTTGTTTTTTAAAAGTATTAACTCAATTTCATGAGTCGTTAGCTTTAAGGTTTTATCAAAAATAGAGTTTATTTTATAAATTTTTGCTAGCGATAATAGTTTGCTTCTATAACTAATATTTTTTTTCATTTAAATAGCTTCTACTGACTTTACTTCTTCTACGTAATGGCAAAGCAAGTTTTGGACTCCTTGTTTAAGTGTCATTAACGAACTGGGGCATCCAGAACAACTACCTTGAAGTTCTACGTGAACTACTCCATCTTTGAAAGATTTAAATTTAATATCCCCACCATCTCTTGCAACTGCCGGGCGAATTTTTGAATCTAAAACTTTTATTATTCTGGCTTCTACTTCTGTGTTTTCTTTTTTTTTATCTTCATTATTCACAACCTGAAGTATGGGCTCACTGTGTGTTCGAAAATAATCATTTATGTGAGCAATTACCGAAGGTTTTAATGAGTCCCAAGAAATATCCTTATTTTTCTTAACGGATAAAAAATTTTCTGAGAGCAACACAAGCTCAACACCTTTCAAATTAAGTAATTTTTTAACAAAATTATTATTAATTTTTTTCAAATCTTTTTTTTGAAACTCTTCTGTCCCAATTGCTGATATTTTTTTTTCTGATAAAAATTTTAACGAATCAGGGTTAGGAGTTGGTTCTGTAATTATCATGAGCTTATTATTTCATTTCAGATTATAATAATCCTACTGTCTTTTTTATTTCTTTTAAGTTGTTTTCTGCAATTTTACTAGCTTTTTCGCTTCCCTCGTTAATAACTCTTTCTAAGAAAACCTTATCTCCTAGTAGTTCTTTAATGTTTTTTCCAATTGGACATATGGTTTCAATTAAAACATCAGTTAATTTATTTTTTAAAAAAGAATAATTCTTTCCTTTCATTTCTTTCAACGTTTTTTCTAACGACGATTTACTTATATCTGTATAAATATTGAGCAAATTTAAAGCCTCCGGCTTAGACTCCAATTCTTTTAAGCTCTCAGGTATGGCTAAAGAGTCAGATTTAGCTTTTTTTATTTTTTTTACAATCTCATCTGCTGTATCTTTTAAATTTATTCTTGAATAACCAGACTCATCTGATTTACTCATTTTTTTTCCTCCATCTCTTAAGCTCATTACTCTAGAAATATTTTTTTGAATTAATGGCTCAGGTATTGGAAAAAAATCTTTTTTAAAGTCACTGTTAAATTTTTGAGCAATGTCTCTACATAATTCTAAGTGCTGCTTTTGATCAGCACCTACTGGGACATGGGTTGATTTATACAATAACACATCTGCCGCCATTAAATTTGGGTAAATGTACAAACCAACACTTGCTTTTTCTCGATCCTTTCCAGCTTTGTCTTTGAATTGTGTCATTCTATTCAACCATCCAATCCGCGCTACACAATTTAAAATCCACGCAAGTTCTGAGTGGCCTGGGACAGATGATTGATTGAAAATAATACTTTTGTTATGATCTAGGCCAGACGCTAAAAATGCTGCTGTTGTTTGTAGAATATTATCTTTTAATTTAATTGGATCTTGAAAAATAGTTATAGCATGGAGATCAACCACACAATAAATACATTCATTTTTTTTTTGCAAATCTACAAAATTTTTTAATGCACCTAGGTAATTACCTAAATGTAAGCTCCCTGTTGGTTGAACTCCAGAAAAAACTAATTTTTTTTTTTCCATTTTAATCTATTTTAAAATTTTTAATTTTTAATATTCCTAGCAATCGAACAAAAACCAAATATGCTCCCGCACAAACGCCCAGGGTCACTATAAGATAAAATGCCTTATAATGATTGTTATAAATAAATTTATCCTCAAATAAATTTAAAAAATAAATTAATAACACAATCATAACCGCAGTTGAGAAGAGAATTTTTAGACAATTTTTAAAAAAAACTGCAGAACTTTTAAAAAAGTTAAATTTCATCAATAAAATAGAATAAAACAAAACTGCAAGCCAAGTTGAAATTGACGTGGCTATTGGGATAATAATAAATCCATATTTTTCAAAAAACAATAATGAAATTATAATATTAAGAGATACAGAAAAAATCGAAATATAAAAGGGGATCTTTGTATTATCTCTTGCAAAGAAAAAGCTTGATAAAATTTTTATTAGAGAGAATGCTGGAACTCCTAAACCAAAAAAATATAAAGCTTTTGCTGTTAATAAAATATCTTTTTCCTCGAAAGAACCATAACCAAATAAACCGTTAACAATTTCTTTAGATGCCAATATTAAACCAAATGCTGCAGGCACAGACAGAAGAAGAGAAAGTTCTAAAGATCTATTTTGAATATTGTTAATTTCAGTTTGATTGCCTAGCTTTATTTTGTTTGATAAGGCTGGTAATACAACTGTCCCCACAGCTATTCCTGCTATGGCTAAATTGATCTGATATATTCTATCTGCGTAATATAAATAAGAAACTGCACCTGCTTCAAATGATGCAATTATTGTTCCAACTAAAATATTTATTTGAGTTACACCAGATGAAAAAATGCTTGGCAATAATTTTTGAAAAAAAAACTTAATTTTAGGACTAAAATTAATTTTAAAATTTATCGATGGTTTGTAATAATATCTAGTCACAAATACTAAAAAGACTAATTGTATAAAACCTGCGAAAGTTACAGCATATGATAAATTAAATTCAAAATTTAAATTATAAAAATAAGAAATAAATAAAGCCAAGATTAAAAAAATATTTAAAATAATTGGTGCCGCTGCTGCTGCCGCAAACTTATTTTTAGAATTAAGTATTCCAGAAAAGAAAGAAGACAGACTAACAAAGAACAAGAAAGGAAATGTTATTCTAGTAAGGTTAACCGCTAAGTCAAATTTTAAAGCATCTTCAGTAAATCCTGGTGCAATCAAATAAACTACGACTGGTGTAAAAATCTCTACTAACAAAACTATTACGAATAATACAATTAAAAGAAAATTTAAAATATCATCTGCAAACTTCTTTGATTCTTCTTTGCTTTTTAAACCTGCCTCAACAAAACTTGGAATAAACGCAGCATTAAAAACACCTTCAGCAAACAATCTTCTAAATGTATTAGGGAGGCGAAAAGCAACAAAAAAGGCATCAGCATATATTGACGCCCCTAGGAAAATAGCTATCAAAATATCCCTTAGATACCCTAAAATTCGACTTATTAGCGTGTAGAAGCTAAACACTGATGTGGAAGATAAAAGATTCATATACTTTTTTAAAAAAAAATTATTAATGATTTTAACTATTTTATATTACATACTAAAAATAAATGACAAAAAAATCAAAGATTGATCACTACACAGACAAAGAAGCACTAGACTTTCATACAACAGGAAAGCCTGGTAAAATAGAGATAAATTCCTCTAAACCCCTAACAACTAAAAGAGATCTTTCACTTGCATATTCTCCTGGCGTAGCTGCGCCTGTGAAAGAAATCGCAAAAAACCCTGAGACTGCTTATGACTACACTGGCAAAGGTAATTTAGTTGCTGTGATAAGTAATGGCTCTGCAATTCTTGGTTTGGGAAATTTGGGTGCCTTAGCATCAAAGCCTGTAATGGAAGGGAAGTCTGTATTGTTTAAAAGATTTGCAGATATCGACTCGATAGACATTGAGGTTGATAGCTTTGATACAAATGAAATTATTAATACAATTAAAAATATTGGAAATACCTTTGGTGGAATAAACTTAGAGGATATCGCGGCACCAGATTGTTTTATTATAGAACAAAAATTAAAAGAACTTTTAGATATTCC
>TARA_B110000444_G_scaffold216265_1_pt1 | contig 10229 bp, 20 predicted proteins | sample TARA_B110000444 | Tara Oceans TARA_B110000444 (sample SAMEA4398370) | marine metagenome | biome: Polar Biome; feature: [SRF] surface water layer (ENVO:00010504); material: water (ENVO:00002006), including particulate matter (ENVO:01000060) such as... | depth 5 m
CACATTTGATTTGGAGGACAATCAACACTCGTGTAATATTCTTTACCTACGTTGGCTAAAGTATCAATAGATTCCATACATACCTGTCGAATATCTGAGTACCATCCACCTTCGTTATAAAGTATTAAATGTCGCATTAAGTCACATTTATAAGAGTACGGCTTGAGTGACTCATACGCTTTGAGAACCTTTTCATCAAAATGTTCTTTTATATACGCGACACAATCATCACCTGAATACATTTTGATCTTGTATCCGGGATTCATACGGTACCATGTTTCTAGTGCCTTTTTCATACCATCGGGTAATGTTGGGAGTTTTCCGTCATCAACTATCAGGACTTTATGTATTACTTTGGGTATCATATTGAACTTAAAGGTATTATATTCTTTAATAATAATAATGAAGTTATCTTACGCTATTACGGTGTGCAATGAATCTAAAGATTTATATTCACTTATTTCCTTTTTAAAACGGGTCAAAGATGAGGAGGACGAAATTAATGTTCTAGTAGATACAAAACATGTGACACCACAGGTTTTACGAGTATTAGATAATTTCAAAAATGATATAGTTACATGTGAAAGATCTTTTGATGGCGATTTCAGTGCACATAGAAACTTTCATACGAGTCAGTGTTCCGGTGATTATATATTCATAATAGATCCAGATGAAATGCCAAAGGAAAAATTGATCAAAGGTATCAAGGGTATTATAGATGAAACAAATATAGATTTAATAAAGGTTCCTAGAATAAACATATGTTTAGGTGCAACTGATACATGGTACGAAGATCATGGCTTTACAGTTAATGAATTTGATTGGGTTAATTGGCCGGATTATATAGATCGAATTTATAAAAATAAACCTTCAGAAATCAAATATGATAAGAGTTTACATGAATCTATAACGGGTTATGATAAATTTATATCGATTTCACCACACCCACAGATGGCTATACTACATGTAAAAAGTGTTGATAAAGATGATCATCGATGGACCGATGGTAAACTTAAAATTCGTGAAGATGATAATCTATATGATTCTCTGATGTAAAAAAATATTATCAAAATATAGTACAATGATTGAAGATCATGACGAATTTAAAGATATATACCAGAATCTTGACGCACGTATTAATGAAATAACTGTGAAATTACAATCATTACCTATTGAAGATTATAAGATTATCGAACGGTACACAGGGCTTGATGAAGAAATGAATGATGTAATTGAATGGTATGAAAACAAAAGAAATGAAATTATATTATTTTATAATAAATATGATTTCGAAAAAAAATTAATGGGTGTGAAATTGTCAAGAATGGAAGATACTTTACAAATACTTGACAATGACGTAGAACAAATTCAATTACAAAAATCAACCATGTAACACCTGAAGGACTTCATTAACAGCCGGGTGACGAACAATATCTCTATCATCCATTTCGACATGTTTGATATACTCCATGTCTATACACTGCATCTTGTATACCAAATCTTCTAATCCATTTAATTCACCTAAATCTGATTGCTCAAGATCTCCAGTGACGATGAGTTTAGTGTCTTCACCTATACGTGTAAGAAGCATTTTCATTTGATTTGGGGTTGAATTCTGCATTTCATCAGCTATGATGACTGTTTGATGAAATGTTCTACCTCTCATATACCCAAGGGGTTCGACACATATACATCTATCCATTTGATTATGTGTTAGAGACTGCTCGAAAATATCATACATTGGTCTCGTCCATGGTTCCATTTTTTGATCCATATCACCCGGTAGATACCCCATGTCTTCATCCGCTGTAACTATAGGTCTCGTGAGTATAACTCTGGCCCTGGGATTTTTAGAAATATATTCATTTGCTATTTGACATGCGAGTAACGTTTTACCTGACCCGGCTGGCCCTGTGCCAATTATAATAGGTTTATTAGACCTAAGTGCTAAGACATATTTACACTGACCAGCAGTCTTTGGGAAGTTCATATATACTATTTAAAGTTTTTTTCCTTATCTAAGTTATATGGACTTTCATTTTATAAAGTTAAATCATAATGGTACATATCTAAGTCTCGTGGATCCTAAATCTAAACCACGTTTCGTATGTTTTTATGATAAAGATGTGACTAATAATTGTATAGATTATATCTCCGAATTTAGAGCTAAAAACCGTATTTGGCCATCTCTTGATATGTCATCAGCCAATCGAAAATTAGAGAAAGAAGATAGTGCTAAATTTCCATATGGATCACCTAAAATTATAAAACGATCATTAGAAATCGATTCTTTGGATTTAAACACTATTGATATAATAGCATCTAGAACAAATGTATCATTTTATTGTATTTTAAAGTTTGAAGTATTAATTGGTCAAGAAACTGAGACGATATCTCTCTCTGGGCAAGAGATGGACGGTATAGCAGATCCTAATGATTTTGGAAAATGGATGGATTTTAGCTTAAAAACAAAGTAACCTAATTGAATAACATGTGTGGTATAATTGCCCTCTTCGGTGAAGAAGTGGAATTGGGTTCATATCTCCTTTCTCACCGAGGCCCAGATGACTATAGAACCTCTAAAATTGGAAAATGTCGAATGGACTTTTACCGTCTCGCCATAAATGATCTCACCGATGCCGGTATGCAGCCATTCACTGAAAATAAGGCTATGCTCGTATGTAATGGAGAGATCTATAATCATAAAAATTTCCGGTTAGGACATGAAAAGAGTACAAGTGACTGTGAAGTACTCATCAATATGATTCAATCATATGGTATCACGAAGACCGTTGATATGATTAATGGTGACTTTTCATTTATATATTCAGATGGTAAGCGTATCATAGCAGCACGGGATCCCGTTGGTGTAAGACCCATGTTTTACACGCGTTATGATGAGAACTCGATCGCATTCGCAAGTGAAGTCAAGGCATTGGTATCATTAGGTTCAACTATTCACATTTTCCCACCTGGGCATATATATGATTCATACATCAACGACTTCGTATGCTACCACACTGGGTATTGGAGGGTTAACAAACATGTGAATAACAAAATGATCAATGAAATTCGTCAAAGCTTTGAGGATGCTGTTCATCTTCGATTGGCTAACACTGAACGCGACATCGGGTTCTTATTATCTGGTGGTCTTGACAGTAGTCTTATCGCATCTATCGCGTCTCGGAAAATTGGAAAGATTAAGACCTTTTCGATCGGTCTCGAGGGAAGTCCTGATCTCGTAGCGGCTCGGAAAGTTGCGAAGTATCTTAACACTGATCACACAGAGGTTAAGTTTACGCCACAAGAAGGGATTTCACATCTCACCGATGTGATCCATTCCCTTGAATCGTACGACACTACAACGGTGCGTGCGAGTACACCCATGTGGCTATTATGTAAGTATATCAAACAGAAGACAAATTGTAGATACATCTTCTCGGGTGAAGGAAGTGATGAAATTCTAGGAGGGTATCTCTATTTCCATAACGCACCAAATGTGGATGAATTTGCATGTGAAAACATGCGTCGTCTTCGTTTGATTCACCAGTTTGATGGGTTACGTGCGGATAGATGTGCGGGTGCGCATGGTCTCGATTTGATTGTACCATTCCTTGACAAGAATTTTATTGAACTATGTATGACTATGAATCAAAATGATAAAGTCGCGAGTATTGAAAAGAATATACTACGTGAAGCATTTGAAGGGTATCTCCCACATGAAGTATTGTGGCGACAAAAGGATGGAATGAGTGACGCAGTCGGGACGAATTGGGTAGACGAAGTAAAAAAATATGCAGAAGATAACATCGATAATATGTTATTCAAGGAAACGCGAGTAAAATCACAAGGTCATAATACACCAATTACAAAAGAAGAAGCTCTGTATAGAAACATCTTCTGGAAACTATATGGAAAACATAATGATCACCTTGTATCTGAAATATGGAGACCTAAATGGACTACAGTAACTGATCCAAGTGCGCGTCTACTTATAGAAAAGAAACCTATATAATATATATGGCACATTTTGTCACCCGATTTGATTGTAAAAATGAGGAACATGTGATATGGCTCAAGGTGGTTGGTAATAAAACGGGTCAGTCGATGAATGGTGCTAAGATTGATCTTATGAGTTACGTTCATGACAACCCTTTACCAGGAAAACCTACACTTGAACTCCCTACAGATTGGGCGTATATACATTTCCAATTATGTATGAAGTATGCGAATGCTGTCCTAAATGAGGATGCCTTCGTCCCGGGGGTGAAGTGATGTATATTCACGTAATGTAAAATCTTGTGGTTCTGAATTTTCATCCATACGCATGAGTAAGACTTTACCTTTCACATCTTCTCCATGAAATGGGTATGGTAATACATTCTCATTTTCTATGATACCGTGTTCAGGTTTCATGATGACAACATCTATTTCAGGCCATTGACCAATAAATGTAGCTCTCCCCAAAAGTATTTTAAAAATTTCATTTTTCGATGGTTCAATATCAACGTCAATTTCTTCTATATGATTTAGTGTTTCATGTATAAGAACGGCTTTCGTCATCTTACTCTCATTATATAAAAAAATATTGATAAAAGATATACTAATAATGGAGCGTAGAACAATGTTTCTTCTCGCAATCGCCTTGCTTTTGATCGTGTATTTCATCAGCTGTCAGGGTTCTATACCAGGAAATGACCCCCGCTTTGTGTTCAGTGAGAAGTACCGAGCGCAACAAGCTGATTATAAATATGGATTAGTAGACACTAACCCCGCTCGCCGCGTTGGAGCTTTTTTCGATACCTGCTCTCCTGAAAATATGGGGGATTGTAAGCGTAACGATCCTTATAAAGGTCTTCCCAAACCCTAAGTAAACATGATTTCACTGATAAATTTACATTTGTCACTAAAATTGTATTAAAAGGGTACATAGAGTATTATACAAGAATATGGAAAATCCTACCCGCGATTTTGTTATCACTCGTCTATCTGATCTATTGGGATTACCGAAAGATGATGTTATATGTATAAATATGGAAAAAAATATATTGAATCATTCGATTAGTCGCTGTAATGATGCCGCATGGGAGAATTATAAATTTGCAAACATTTATAAACATAAATTTTTACAGATTCAATATAATATCCGTAAATCTCCAGAACTAAAAAAGAATATACTGGAAAAGAAATTGAAGACGTATGATGTTATTGAGATGAGACCAGAACAATTATGGTTCGATGGTCCATCGGCCAAACAGCTAGAAAAGAAGGTTCATATAGATATAAGAAAACAAGCCATCATTAAGGAGATTCAAAATCAAGATGGATTGTTTAAATGTGGAAAATGTAGATCTATGAAGACGTCATATTATCAAATGCAAACGCGATCAGCTGATGAACCTATGACAGTGTTTGTAAGTTGTCTCAACTGTGGAAAAAATTGGAAGTGTTAAGTCTGTGTATAGAATCCGTCAAATCTGTTTCCAGATCACCTACCGATAATATAAAGTTATATGGCAATTGATTCTTCATGAGTGTTTTAGTACTCGCACTAGTAAATCCTAAATAGTCACTAGGAATGTTATATTTACCAAGTTGATTTATAGTCCAATCGATAACTGTTTTAATTCCAGGTCTCGCTGTAATAATTATAATTTTATATCCCAAATGTCTAGCTATATATAGGAGTTCAATCATAGGTTTGATTGGAGTACCATCTGTATATATCAAGGTATCATCTATATCGAACATTACAGCATCATTTTGTCTGATCACACGACCCGATATATACTGTATACCTCTCTCTTTAAGAGTATCCATTAATATTATTAAAGATTTAAATTTCATTCAATCTAGATATGATCGTAGATGTTCACTGCGATGATGGAACTACACAAATCGCCCGAATAGTAAACGATTCTGATATCACATACTCGGTGCAGTTTTTAGAAAAGAATAAATATCATTTATATGATTTTGTGAATACAGTTGAAGTAATCACTAAAGAAGCTATTTCAGGATTTTATGACACGGATGATTTAGAAAATACGTATTTATATACAAGGGTTACTAATGGATATGAACTGGTGGACGATAGTGAAGATTTAGATTATACGGCTTCTGATATCGAGAGTGACGAAAGTGAAAGTGATGTGAGTCTCATTGACGAAAATGATTGTGAGGATGAAAATGAAGCCTAAGTATAATAAATCCTTTTGTAATATATCATTATGGAGTATAAAGAACCAAATAAACGCGTGACTAAAAACGATAAGAAAAGTTGTAGACAAACATATTCACAAAAACATGTAAGAAATATGCTTAAACAAAAGGAGCGTTCATTAGCTAAGAAAAACGATGGCACCCTACAGCCCCCCAAACTCCCATTACTCCCAAATGGACGTATCAGAGTATGATGAGGAGCGTCTTTTTTCGTTTATTGGTAAGACGGGTAAAAAGTTCTACTGGTTAACCCATCGATTAGAACTCGATTATATGTGGTATGATAAGAAACGTAAAGTTATAGAGATATGGGGACCGTATCACACGCATGTTAATCATCAGGCCGAACGTGTGATTCGTTGTGAACTTGAATATTTTATGAAACCTAAGTTAGGAGACGATGACACAAAATTCCATAATGGAGCAGAAACCCCCCTCGAGGTCTCTTAAATGTCCACCACTTCAAAAAGCAGGTGAGCCTACAGAGGGGAGTTTCTTATATAGTATATGTAGATCTACATATGCTGAACATGTCACTTACCCAAAGAGACCTGTGTATAAATATGACGATTATCTAAAACTTCTGAAAACAAATAATAAACAAATGGGTATACCATATGTCGATCCAAAATTACCTGTGTATGAACATCGACCAATACCTGAAAAAACACCAGAAGTTGAATTAGATGTACCCGATCGAGTATATATGAGACTCCGTATTTTGAAAAATGGTATCGTACGTGTAAAACTCAATGCGAGTATATGGGATTTACATAATGCATATTATCGACAAGCGATTAAACCACCATTCAAGGCAGTATTACAAGCTTATAAAGCACATGGATTTAGTCAAAACTTTATGGAGAATATGAAAAAAAACAATGAAAAACAGAAACGTTTGGCACAACGTATAGATAAAGTATTTATTAATATTTTTGATAAAGATCATGTTAAAAGAATGAAAAAAGAAAAGAAGAAAGAAGAAGAGAAGGAAAAGAAGAGAGAAGAGAAGGAAAAGGAAAAGGAAGGTGAAGTCAATATTGAATTACATGAACCTGAAGAGGATGAAGAAGATGAAGAAATTGTAGATGGAGAGATGGATATTGAACCCGACGCTGACGATGATGAAGCCGTCGAGGATGATTTCTTATCAGATGGAGAATAAGAACCTAAGTAGTTATTATTTTGTTATAAACCACACTAATATGTTTATCACTAACGTTATTCTCTGTAACCTTATACTCGATCGTGGCTTCTTTAACACCCTAAAAGAAGCGACCTATCACGCAAACCAACAAAAGAGTGAAAAAATTTGGAAACTCACTGACGACTCTGTATACTTTGGCAACGTAGAAGTTCGTGTATACAACACCGAGGATTACAAAAATGAACATTTTCTTTCTTTCATTGATTCCCGTTGAAATTGCTAACATGTCATGTGACCAACATGTGGTTAAGATTCAACTTGAGATATGTCAGATGTTATATACTGCTTGGTACTTTTCAGGTGAAGAAGAGATTATTCACGCATGTGCCCCATTTATAAAAGATGGAACAAGACGGGGATATCGTCCGGCACACAAAAAGCATCCTATGACCATGTGGATTGGATCCAATTTAGAAAACTATATGTACGCGTGTAAGATCGGGATCGCATTGACCCTCGAGTATACGCGTAGATATGGCAAAATACATACATGTGCGAGACATCTTGAATGGTTGTATCATAATCACCCATCACACTTCGAGGAGCATAAGAGTGAGACGGCATATTATTCACGGGAAGGTATACCTGAATGTATGCCAGAGGAATATAGACGAGAGAGTATTGTCGAGGCGTATCAGATATATTACATGATGGATAAAATGTCTTTTGCTCGATATAAAAGTGTACTAGACACTAAAAGTGTGTATACATAAACATAACTTCAGGTCTTTTTTCTGGTTCACCATACCCCAATGATTTCATAAACTTATGTACTTCATTATCTTCGGAGAAATTGTGAATCTCGATGAGTACAGTGGGTTTATGTTTCTTGAGGGTTTCTTGTGCACCCTTTAGCGCATGTAGTTCATGACCTTCAACATCAATCTTTACGAAAGATGGTGTACCGGTATAAATATCATCCAGGCGATCACAATGTACATCAATACCCTCCCCTTTCCAATCGTCTGGATGATGAAAACTTGTTCCACCATAATTGATCAATGTACTTGATTCTGTACACGCATGTGAAGGAATATGTATTTTAGATACAGTTTTTTCGTCTGATAAGGCACGTGGAACAACCTCGACAGGGTACCTGAGTGCATTATTGTTTACATTTTGATTTATAATTTCATAAAACACGGGTTCGAATGAGATTACCGGACCATAATCTGAAAACATCAATGTATTATACCCGATATTCGCGCCTATATCAAGTATGTCTGTACCATGTTTATGCCATAGGCGCACATCTCGACGCATCCATGAATCCCACTCGTGCCCTCGAGCAATTGCGGGACCTATATATTCATCGTTTGATATGATACATACGTCATAGATACCATTATTTACGCGTGCGACGTTAATCTCCATATTATTTAGAACATGGTATTAAGCTTTAAATAGGACTTATAGATTTAAAATGATGTACAAATATATGGCGATCGATAAGACTATGAAAGACAAGCTCACTGATTCTGAGAAGAAGAAAATCAAGCAGGAGAACAAGGCGAAGGCAAACCCCAAGAAGTCTGAGGCTAAGAAGGAAAAGAATGATGCGTGTCGTGAGAAGCGAAAGGAAGAGGGAACCACCAAGTCATTTGCTTAATAAAAAATAATTAATTAATAAACACCCTTAATGAGACTTTCAAAAAATACATGAGTCTCATTAGACCTTATCTAAGTTTGCGTCTTTCCCCTGCCGCAGTTAAAACCTTTTTGGGATTTTCACCCTTATTAATTCTATTCTTAAATTCTCTCTTATTCTCATTTGTGAGGCCTCTCATCTTATTGATCCTATTCTTTGTCTTACACTTAGGCTTACCTGGTCCACCACACGCGGCTCGAACACCACCCGTGACAGCACGAGCCATGCCACGTAAAGTGGGTCCACCCCCTACTACACCAGTTGGACATTTGGGAGATGATTTCATCTTCGCTCTAATTTCTCTAATCACATCTTGTGTAAAAGTGGTTGCCATATAGTTCATGTATTTAGTGGATGCTTTACTGTACGCTTGTTTTTTAACATTCATGGTATTCTTACCATTGTATTTGTTTACGAGTGTGTTTATCTCCCCATTGTTTAGGAATCCATTTTTACCACCGTATAGATTTCTAATTTCGGTGCGTAACCCGGTCTTATTGTTTCCCTCATTATTGCTTCCGCTGTTGTTCCCGCTACTATAACCACCAGGTATCATGTAATTTGCTGGTATCCTATTACGCATTTACTATGACCTGATAAAAAAATTATGCAGCCCTCAAAAATACGTGGTTACGACAGGTATATTTATCGTAGGCACCCATCTTCCTATTTGTAAACATCATTTTTCCCTCTATTTCCAAGGTGACGAGTACATTTTTACTTGGAAGTGGATACACGACATGATCTATGTATTCATCTGTCATAGGCCCCAATAATATTACTTGAGTTTCTTGATTTTCTCGACTCTCAAAATTACCCTCTATACCAGCACCACCCGGTGCGACAATTTTAAAGGTTGACATGAAACATTTACATGAAGGAATCTTTTTGATTATGAATTTGAGGTGATAATCAGTCTTATTGACTAACACTATATTGCGTTTTAGACCACATAATTTATGAAGCCAATGTCCTTGTAAATGAGTTGGGCGTCTTTTTCGTTCATTCATAGACTTATTTTCTAGGTAAATCGTGTTGTTTCTTTTCCTTTCATGTGTTTCGGTTGGAATAGGGGGGAGTTCTGGCTTGGGTTTGAATATCAAATTTAGTATAAACCCAATCATTTATTTTAACGCGACAATTTAATTCTCA
>TARA_B110000444_G_scaffold26543_1_pt1 | contig 10221 bp, 10 predicted proteins | sample TARA_B110000444 | Tara Oceans TARA_B110000444 (sample SAMEA4398370) | marine metagenome | biome: Polar Biome; feature: [SRF] surface water layer (ENVO:00010504); material: water (ENVO:00002006), including particulate matter (ENVO:01000060) such as... | depth 5 m
TTCATAATAGAAAATTATTTAAGGCTTATTGCTAATTGTTTAAAGGCTTCAGGATGATTCATAGCTAAATCTGCAAGTACTTTTCTATTAAGTTCAATTCCTTTAGCATGAATTCTACCCATAAAGTTGGAGTAAGACATTCCGTGTAGTCTAGAACCGGCATTAATTCTTTGAATCCATAAGGCCCTAAAGGTTCTCTTTTTATTTTTTCTATCTCTGTATGCGTATTGCATACCTTTTTCAACAGCATTTTTTGCTACTGTATGGACATTTTTTCTTCTTCCAAAATAACCTTTGGCTGATTTTAGTATTTTTTTTCTTCTTGCTTTTGCAGCAACTGAATTGACTGATCTTGGCATTTCTTTTTAGTTTTTTGGTAAATAGTGACTATCTATATAGTTCTTAATTAAGACTATTTACCTGGTTAATAACCTGATTTATATACACAATTGAGCTTTTATGCTCTTAACATCTGAATCATGTACTAATCCTGTCTTAGTAAGGTTCCGTTTTTGTTTCGTCCCTTTCTTTGTTAAAATATGCGATTTAAATGCATGTTTTCTTTTTATTTTACCAGAGCCTGTAAGTTTAAATCTTTTTTTAGCTCCAGCTTTTGTTTTCATTTTTGGCATAGCGTATCTTTTTTATTTTTTCTTTTTTGGTGCAACAATCATTATCATTTTTTTTCCGTCTAGTTTTGGCATATTTTCAACTATTCCATAATCTTCTAAAGCCTGTGCTAATCTTAATAATAGTATCTCACCTTTATCTTTAAAAATTATTGTTCGTCCTCTAAAAAAAACAAATGCTTTAACTTTTGCTCCCTCATCTAAGAATTTTTTTGCATGTTTTAATTTGAAATCAAAATCATGTTCGCCAGTATTAGGACCAAATCTAAGTTCTTTAATTACAACTTTTTGAGCTTTTGATTTTATTGCCTTTTGTTTTTTCTTTTGATCATAAATAAATTTTTTATAATCAATTAATTTACATACTGGAGGCTCTGTATTAGGAGATATTTCTACTAAATCTAAAGAGAATGATTTTGCAATTTTAATTGCTTCATCAATTGAAACGATTTTTGGTTCTACTAATTCTCCAACAATTCTTACAAAAGCAGCTGTAATCTCTCTATTTGTTTTATGCTGTTTTTCTACTACAACTCGGCCTCTAAATTTTCTTTTTAATGCGATGTTTTTTTATTTAATTATTAAATGTTATTAATTCGGTAATTTCTTCTTTTACTATTTTTATAAAATCTTCTACTTCAATACTTCCTATATTCTCTCCTCCATGCTTTCTAATTGTAACTTTATTCTCTACCTCCTCTCTCTCTCCGACAATGATAATATATGGGATTTTTGAAACCTCTGCATCTCTTATCTTTCTACTAGTAGTCTCAGCCCTTTTATCTATCGGGCCGCAAATATCGCAATTTTTTAGTAATTGAGTAATTTTTTCAGCATATTCGTGATATTTTTCACTTATAGGTAAAATTATAAATTGTTCAGGACTTAACCATAGTGGGAAATTACCTCCACAGTGTTCAATTAAAACTGCCACAAATCTTTCCATAGATCCAAATGGTGCTCTGTGTATCATTACAGGTCTATGTTTTTTATTATCTGCTCCAGTGTATTCTAATTCAAATCTTTCTGGTAAATTGTAATCTACTTGAATAGTACCTAATTGCCATTCTCTTCCTAGAGCGTCTTTTACCATGAAATCTAGCTTTGGACCATAAAAAGCTGCCTCGCCATATTCTATTACTGTCTTTAATCCTTGCTCCTTAGTAGTCTGGATAATTGCTTTCTCCGCTTTATCCCAATTTTCATCACTTCCAATGTATTTTTCTTTATTATTTGGATCTCTTAATGATATTTGAGCTACATAGTCCTTGAAATCAAATGTTTTGAAAACATATAGCACTAAATTAATAACTTTTGTAAATTCTTCTACTATTTGATCTGGTCGGCAAAATATATGAGCATCATCCACTGTAAAACATCTTGCGCGAGTAAGACCATGTAATTCTCCAGATTGTTCGTAACGATATACTGTGCCAAATTCAGCATATCTTATAGGTAAATCTTTATATGATCTAGGCGAAGAATTATAAATTTCACAATGATGTGGACAGTTCATCGGTTTTAATAAAAATTCTTCATCTATATTTGGAGTTTTGATAGCTTGAAAAGAATCTTCTCCATATTTTTCATAATGACCTGAAGTTATATATAAGTTTTTATTACCAATATGTGGTGTTATAACAGGAAGATACCCCGCTTGTATTTGAGCTTTTTTTAGGAAACTTTCTAATTTTTCTCTTAAAGCAGTTCCTTTTGGTAACCATAATGGAAGGCCTTGACCAACTTTCTTAGAAAATGTAAATAGCTCCATTTCTTTTCCTAGTTTTCTATGATCGCGTTTTTTTGCTTCCTCTAGCATTTCTAGGTGAGCTGTGAGTTCCTTTTGTTTTGGAAAAGAAACTCCATAAATACGTGTTAATTGTTTTCTATTTTCATCACCTTTCCAGTATGCTCCAGCAATATTTAATAATTTGATTGCTTTAATTTTTCCAGAGGATGGTATATGTGGTCCTTTACATAAATCAGTAAAATTACCTTGAGAATAGAAAGTAATATTACCATCATCAAGTGTTTCTAATAATTCTAATTTGTATTCATCACCTTTTTCCTTAAAATAAGAAATAGCGTCTTCTTTGGAAATATTCTTTCTGTTGAAAGTCATTTTTTGAGAAGCTAGTTCCTTCATCTTTTGCTCAATTTTAGGCAATTCATCTGAAGATAGTATACGATCTCCTAAATCTACATCATAGTAGAAGCCATTATCAATTGCAGGTCCTATCCCTAGCTTAACTCCAGGATAAATAACCTCCAACGCTTCAGCCATAATATGTGCAGAAGAATGCCAAAAACTCATTTTTCCTTGCTTATCATTCCAAGTGTGAAGAGTTAAAGATGAATCAGTTGTTATAGGACGATTTGCATCCCAAACTTCATCATTTATTGTAGCTGATAATACATTTCGTGCTAATCCTTCCGATATCTCGATAGCAATATCCATTGCTGAAGTTCCACTTTTTACTTTTTTTATACTTCCGTCAGGAAGGGTAATATTAATCATAAGATATGATGGTGTTTAATGCTAGCAAATATAGTAATTAGATTATAATATTCATTTTGTAATAATTGCAATTAAAATATTTTTGACAGCTCAATTTTTTCTAGATAGTTATTAGATTCAGGACCTAAATTAAACACAAGATCAATAATTGAAAGGTTAGGTTTAAAGCCTTTTTTTATTGAAAATACTTGATCGTATACTGAGTTCTTAGTAAATTTAAATTTCTTATCTCTAAAATCTTCTAATTCAGTTTGGCTATTGTAATTACTGCTCAAATTAATTTTTGAATCTATTTGTAAGAATTTTAATATTAATTGATGTGTTTTAATATTAAGATCAATTAAATATTTTTCTTTTGTATTATAAATAACAATAAGTTCATCCATATAGTATTCGAAAAAAGGGGATCCGTTATATGATGACTGTAAAGCGTTCCAGTGAATTTTTTGCCAAGGTTCTGTATAGCAGATTTGAATATCTTTAATTAATGTTTTAGAACTTGACTTTCTAACTTTTGGTATTGATAAAACTAATGGTCCATTTGATGAGTAAATAGAGCATCTATTTCTAATTGTTTGTTTCTTAAAATATTCGTATTGTTCAATAATACTATTTGGAGATTTAATAATCAGTGCATAGTATGATAAAGGGGCTAGATATGCAGTAGGAAGTAAATAATTTTTACTTAACACTAGTAAACAATCGATTCCATCTTATCTTTTTTAATCCCTTAGCATTAGTGTCCCAACTCATCCATACAAATAGTGCCTTTCCAACAATATGATTTTCAGGCACAAAACCCCACATTCTCGAATCAGCAGAATTATGTCTGTTATCACCCATCATCCAATAGTAGTCCATCTTGAAAGTGTATTCAGAAACTAATGTGTCATTTATAAATATTTTATTGTTTTCTATATTTAGTAAGTTAGATTCATATATTTCAATGATATCTCGATACAGATCAATATTGCTGCTATCTAGCTTTATACTTGATCCACTTTTTGGTATTACAATAGGACCAAAATTATCTATATTCCAATCAGTTGATTTATTATTTGGAAAAATATAATCTAGATTTCTTTTATTAGTATCAATATTTTTTTCAACTGAAATCACATTATTGAATTTTTTAATTCCTTCACTGCTATTATCTGTTAAAAATAGATTGTATTCATTCGGATTACCGCCTCTACGACCTTCAGTTATATCAAATTTATCGTACAATATTTTAGGGTTTAGACCAGTATTTGTAGTTTTTACTTTGTAAATAAACTGTTTCTTCATTCCAATTGGTTCTTCTTGAGGTTGATCATTTACTTTAAGTATACCATTGACAATTTCAATTTTATCGCCTGGTACTCCTACACATCTTTTAACATAATTTTCTTTTTTATCAACTGGTCTTCCTAATTTTTCGGCTGGCCAATTAAATACTACACAGTCATTCCTTTCAACTTTCCCAAAACCTTTCATTCGATGGTATGGTAGTTTAATTGCCTCTGAATACGATTTTTTATTTTTCGAAAATGGAAGGGTGTGATGTACTAATGGAAATGCAATAGGTGTTATTGGAACTCTTGGGCCATAACTTGTTTTACTTACAAATAAAAAATCACCAATCAACATAGATTTTTCCATCGATGAGGTGGGAATAGTATAAGCCTCAATTAAAAATGTTCTTAAGATGGTTGCCGCAACAACTGCAAATAGAATAGCTTCAATCCAATTTCTTAACTCGCCCTTCTTAGACTTTTTCTCTTTCTTTTTTTTCTTCTTCCAAAATTGCCAACTAATTGTTTCAAAAAATAATATATCTGATACTACTAATGGAATAAAATATAGCCATTCTCCCTTTATTAAATAAACAAATATTGACCAAATTAATGTGAATATTAAGAATAATATGATTTTAAGAAATTTGCTAGATATTTTGTTCACCTTTATAATTATTAATTTGAGTGCAAATTTAAAGACTTATTTAGAAGTACAAGAATAATTTTAAATCAAAAATTAAAGGCTAAGTAGGTCATTAATGCTAAACACACCTTTTTTGTCCATAATCCATTCAGCTGCTATCAGTGCTCCTAATGCAAAACCATCTCTTGATTTTGATGTATGAATCATCTCAATATTATCAATTTGAGAAGAGTAATTAATTTTATGAGTACCTATCATATTAGGTATTCTTTTTGATGTAATTTTTATTTCTTGATTCAAAATATTCTTGATTTGATTGTCTAATGTTAGAGCTGTTCCACTTGGAGCATCTAATTTATCAATATGATGTATCTCTTCTATTGAAGGGGTATATTTTTTATCTTTCATCAATTTAGCTAATATCTTATTTAGCTCAAAGAAAATATTCATTCCAAGACTAAAATTTGAAGCATATAAAAATGCGCCATTATTGTCTAGACACTCTTTTTTTATGTCTTCAAGTTTTTCTAACCAATCAGTTGTTCCTGAAATGACAGGAGTTTTGTGCTTAATTGCATATGAAATATTGTCAAAAGCTACTTTTGGAAGACTGAAGTCTATTGCTACGTCAACATTAGTCAAATCACAAGAAGTAGCTGGGTTTTTAGAATTAGATGTTGCAATAATAGAATGTCCTCTTTCAATAGCAATTTTTGAGATTAATTGTCCCATTCTTCCATTTCCAAAAATTGCTATATTCATATGATTATAATTTAATATTAAGAGCTATACCTGTATGATGAGAATCTATCATTTTTATAGGTTCAACTTGTATTGATAAATTTTCATTTACTTCATATTCAAAAAGATGAGCATTTACTGAAGCATCAATGATATTTAATAAATATGTTAGGCCAAACAGCATAACAGAAATCTCTCTATTTCTTTTGTAAAAATCTTTCAGAACTATAAGTTCATTATTATTATAATTTAGATTGTCAGTTATTCCATCTTGTCTATTTAAATATGTGTTTTTATAAAACTTATATTGGTCATTATTATCATTAATATAATACGCAGACGTTATCAAAGCTGAATATATAATTGGAATTTTCCAATATTTTTTAGTATAAAATTGTCCAGCTCCAGGAAATAAAGAAAGAACTGCAGCTTTTTTAGGAGATTTTTTTTGTATTTGAGCATAAGAGTTGCTGGTAAAACAAACTACAATACAAAACGTAATAATACACAGCCTAAAAAAAGTCAATTTTGATTATTAATTTTATTAAAAATTAATGTGAGTTCATCATCATCTGAAAATGGAATAATTATTTTACCATTTCCTTTTTTGTTTTTTGTTAATTGTATTTTTTTATCAAGATTTTTAGATAGATCAAATAACATCTTTTGGTGAGAGAATAATAAAGTTTCAATAGTTTTATCTTCTCTTTTTCTAATTGTAGCAGTATAGTTGCTATCTGCAAAGTCTTTTACAAGTTGCTCGACTTCTCTAACTGAAAATCCATTATCAATAATGTCATGATAAATATTTAATTGCTTTGTTATGTCCTTAATATTAATTAATGCTCGAGCATGCCCTACACTAATCTGATTTCTTTTTAAACCATCTTGAATTTCTAATGGGAGCTTTAGAAGTCTTAAGAAATTTGTAATTGTTGATCTTTGTTTTCCAAGCTTATTGCCGCATTCTTCTTGAGTTAGATTACATTCTTTAATTAATCTTTGAAAGGAAATAGCAATTTCTATAGGATTTAAATTTTCTCTTTGTATATTTTCTACAAGTGCCATTTCTAGCATTTGTTCATCATTTGCAATTCTTATATAGGCAGGAATTGTTTTAAGGTTAAGAGTTTTAGAAGCTTTAAATCTTCTTTCACCAGAAATTAGTTGATATTTATTATAACCTAATTTTCTTACTGTAATAGGTTGTATAATCCCTAGTTCTTTAATTGACTCTGCTAGTTCATAAATTTTCTCATCATCAAAGTTAACTCGAGGTTGGAAAGGATTAATTTGAATTTCATCTATTGATATCTCATTAATTGTCGCTACAAGTTTAGAGGCTTCATCTTTGTTATTAGTAATATCTGTCTTGGGGTTTCTTAAAATTGCTGATAGTCCTCTTCCTAATGCATTTCTTCTATTACTCATCACTTATTTTTTCATCAGATAATTCAGATTCATTTTTGTTTATTATTTCATTAGCTAGATTTAAATAATTGATTGCGCCTTTACTAGAAGCATCATGAATTATTATTGTCTCACCAAATGATGGAGATTCTCCAAGCCGTACATTTCTATGAATAATTGTTTTGAAAACCATATCCTGAAAATGTGTTTTTACTTCTTCAACAACTTGGTTAGATAGTCGAAGCCTAGTATCATACATAGTTAGAAGTAATCCTTCAATGATTAATTGATTATTTAATCTTTGTTGAATGATTTTAATTGTATTTAATAATTTCCCAAGTCCCTCAAGAGCAAAATATTCACATTGAATAGGAACTATTATTGAATCCGAGGCTGCCAATGCGTTTAGAGTTAAAATTCCTAATGATGGCGCACAATCAATAATGATATAATCATAATTTCCTTTTATTTCCTTAATAGATTTCCTAAGACAATACTCTCTTTCTTTAATATCTACTAATTCGATCTCAGCAGCTACTAAATCAATATTAGCAGGAATTAAATCTAAATTAGGGCTAGAAGTTGTTAGAATAGATTTGCTAGCAGGTATATTTCCAAGTAAACAGTCATATATGCTGTTGTTAATTTCATTGTGATCAAAACCTACTCCCGAGGTTGTGTTAGCTTGAGGGTCACAATCAATTAATAAGACCTTTTTTTCAAGAACACCTAGGCATGCTGATAAATTAATAGCAGTAGTTGTTTTTCCAACTCCTCCTTTTTGATTTGCAACAGCAATAATTTTTGTCATACGAGTTTATATTAAGTATTTCAAGCCTTAAAAATACAATTCATAGTAACATTCTGTAAAAAAAACGAATATTAAATTATCAACAAAAAATATAAATTGTTAAAAAATAAAAAGTAAAATTTTAATTTATCTTTAGCTTAGATCATCGAGATCTACTTCTGTAAAATTGGAATTTGAATCTTCTTTAGTTTCTTTGGTATTCTCTTCTTTGAGTGTTTCAGCTTTTTCCTTATAGCTTGAATTAGATATTACTTCTTGTCCCTTTTCTTTAATAATAAATTCACTTACTTGAGAAAGTGCATCTTTGAAACTTGCAAAATCTTCTTTATAAAGATATATTTTATGTTTTTTATAAAATGGAGAGCCATCTTCATTAAAATCTCTTTTACTTTCAGTGATAGTTAGATAGTAATCATCTGCTCTAGTTGATCGAACATCAAAGAAATAAGTTCTTCGACCAGACCTAACTGATTTCGAGTAAATTTCTTCTATATCGTTTTTTGTTTTCATTATTAGCAAATAATCCTAACAAATATAATAAAATATTATTTATTAGCCTGATTTACATGTATTTGGCTATAGAATCTTTTGTTTTTTAATAATTCATTATGTGTACCTTGTTCAGAAATAGCGCCATTATCAAGTACAATTATATTATCTGATTTTTCTAAAGTTGATACACGATGACTAATTATTATTGTTGTTTTATCTTTTGTTTCTATTCTAAGATTCTTTAAAATTTTCTGTTCTTTATTTGCATCCACTGCAGAAAGGCAATCATCAAAAATATAAATCTTTGGTTTTTTGTAAAACACTCTTGCAATTGCTAATCTTTGTCTTTGACCACCTGAAAGCTGAACACCTCTTTCTCCAATTATAGTATTAAATTTATCTGGAAAAGAATTTATTTCATCTAGCATTTCTGCTTTCTGTGCTGCAATTTTAACTTCCTCTATATTATCTAAATCATCAGCAAAACTGATATTTTCTCTTATAGTCCCAGAAAATAGGTACCCATCTTGGGGTATGTATCCAATTGATGTTCTAAGTGTATTTAAGTTTGTAGACTTAATATCAAGATTATTAATCATAATGGCTCCATTTGTTACATCATATAATCTGCATATAAGATTTGCAATTGTAGTTTTACCTGATCCTGTTTTTCCAAATATCCCTATTTGTTTACCTTCATTAATTTTAAAACTTAAATTATCAAGAGCTTTTATTTTTGTATCATCATAAATCAAATTGACATTAATAAATTCTATATCTCCATTTATTGGTTCTTTGGAGTTACTTGTATTTTGGATTTCTGCTTTAATTTGAAGAAATTCATTAATTCGTTCTTGTGAAGCTGCTGCTCTTTGTATTAGTGAAGTTACCCATCCTACTGAGGCTACTGGCCATGCAAGCATGTTGACATAAATGATGAATTCTGCAATATTTCCTGTTGTAATATTACCTTTAAATACCTCAAGTCCCCCAACATAAATTATTAGTACTGTACTTATTCCAATTAATGTTATTATAAGAGGAATAAACATAGCCTCTATTTTAATTAATTCTATTTGACGTTGTGTGTATTTCTTACAGCTTTCATAAAAAACATTTAATGAATTTTCTTCATTAGTAAATGATTTAATTATTCTAATACCTGAAAATGATTCTTGGCTAATTGCTGTTATTGTTGATAATTGAGCTTGTACTTTTTCGCTTTTTTTGTTGATCTTATTGCTTACAAAGTATACGGAAATAGCAAGTAGAGGTAATGGTGTTAGAACATAAACACTTAGAATAATACTAACGGAACACATTTTATAGATAACAAGAGAGAATAAAATAGATAAGTTGATGGTATACATTATTGCTGGTCCTAAATACATTCTTACTTTGGAAATATCTTCAGTAATTCTATTCATTAAATCACCAGTTTTGTTCTGTTTATAAAAACCAATGCTAAGTTTTTGATATTGATCAAAAACTTCATTCTTTAAATCAAATTCAATCTTTCTTGACATTACAATTATTGTTTGTCTTGTAAAGTATAGAAAGACACCTTTCAAAATTGCAAATAAAACTATAAGGCATCCGTATTTTAAGAGGAGTAAGCTTATTCCTTTATTTTCTGTGCCATTTAATCTTTCAAGTAAGCTATCTAAAGCTGTTCTTACAAACTCAGCTGGATAGATAGC
>TARA_B110000444_G_scaffold13359_1_pt1 | contig 10194 bp, 10 predicted proteins | sample TARA_B110000444 | Tara Oceans TARA_B110000444 (sample SAMEA4398370) | marine metagenome | biome: Polar Biome; feature: [SRF] surface water layer (ENVO:00010504); material: water (ENVO:00002006), including particulate matter (ENVO:01000060) such as... | depth 5 m
AACAGGGTTGAAATTATTGCTTCGGTTTTTGACGAATATAAACTCCAAGGAAGCAATAGAGAGTTTAATGCTGCAAGAGGAAGTTATAAAGGTACGGATGTATCTGTAGTTTCAACAGGAATAGGATGTCCATCAACAGCAATTGCAGTTGAAGAGTTAGCTTATATCGGTGCAGAAGTTTTTATTAGAATTGGCACTTCTGGATCAGTAGACAACTCTGTAAAAAAAGGAGATATTTTCATTGCTACAGGTGCAGTTAGAGATGATGGTACTTCTAAACAATACATACCAATAGAATTTCCGGCAATAGCTGATTTTGAAGTGGTAACAAACTTAATAAAAGCATCAAAATTTTTAGATATTGAATCCAAGGTGGGAATTTGTCAATCAAAGGATTCATTTTTTGGAGAAGTTGAGCCAGAAAGAATGCCAGTTGCACCCTATCTGGACAACAAATGGAAAGCTTGGCAAAAAGGAGGAGTTGGAGCATCTGAAATGGAGGCGGCCACTTTATTTACCGTAGCTCAAATAAGGAAATTAAAAGCTGGAGCAGTATTAGCAGTAGAAGTTTCAGATGAGGAAACTATAAAAAAAATGACCAAAATAGTTTTAGAATGTATAAATATTATGGAAAAGGATAAAGTAAATGAGTAACAAAGAAAAAGGCGGCCTTTTAAAAAGCGAAATTCAATATCACATTCAAATGAAAAAAGGCGATGTTGCAGATTTCGTGATATTACCTGGTGATCCAGGAAGAGTTGAGTTTATTGCCGATCACTTTGATACAGCAAAAGTCATTGCTGACAATAGGGAATATAAGACAATGACCGGTAAGTATAAAGGAAGATCTATCTCAGTAACGTCAACAGGAATAGGCTGCCCTTCAACAGCGATTGCGGTTGAGGAGTTGGCGAACATAGGTGCAAAAACATTTGTAAGAATGGGAACATCGGGAGCAATGCAAGATTTTACAAGAGTAGGAGACAAAGTTATTGCTACGGGTGCCGTTAGATTCGAGGGAACGTCAGTTCAATACATGCCAATAGAATTTCCTGCAGTGGCATCTCATGAAATGGTGACAGCATTGGTTCGTTCAGCATCTGATGCTAAATTAAATTACCATACTGGCATAGTCCAATCTAAAGATTCTTTTTATGGACAACATAGTCCCGAAGATATGCCTATAGCTTCAGAATTATTACAAAAATGGGATGCTTGGGTAAAAGGAGGGGTTCTCTGTTCGGAGATGGAGGCAGCTACTTTATTTGTAGTTGGTTCATATAGAAAACTTCGTACGGGAGCGGTTTTATTAGTTGCTGGAGACCAAGCAAAAGGAGAGTCTCTAACAAAAGAGGATTATCAACTAAATATGACAGAGTCAATAAACATGATATTAGAAGCAAGTTTGGACATAGAGGAGGAAAGCAGTAATGGCTAGAGTACCTGTAGGAGCTTATGTTCCAGGAGATTCATTTTTCCATAAAGCACACCCATTTGTTAAGTTTTACTGGGTGATTTCATTTGTATTTTTCTGTTTTTTAAATAAGAATCCGTACATAAATTATGCTTTGACTGTTGTAGGGTTAACTTTTGTTGTTCTTGCAAAAACTTTTCCAAGTTACATTAGATCAATGGTTATCTTTGGACCAGCTGCTTTTGCTATGATTTTCTTGCAGTCAATTGTACCCCCTGCAGTTTTTGATAACCCCCAGTACCTGGCAGATTTAGGACCCTTTTCACTCTATACAGAGTCAATAATTTATGGAATGGTGTTTAGTAGTAGAATTTTATGTATTTGTACTTGGTCTATATTGATGTTAATGACACTACATCCTGGAGAATTGTCATCAGCACTTCAAAGAGCAAAGGTACCATATACTGTAAACTTTATGATTACCACTACTCTGCAGTTAATTCCTATCCTTCAAAGGGAATTTGGAATAATTTTATCTGCTCAGAAGTCAAGAGCAATGAAAGCTCAAGGATTTAAAGCGTTACTACCAAGTATCATTCCTGTTTTCGCTGGTGCTATTGATAGAGTTCAGCAATTATCTATGAGTTTGGAAACAAGAGCATTTGGATCAGAGAATGAAAGAACCCTTTTAAGATACAAAACATTTACTAGCAAAGAAATTGCTTTATCAATTGCAGCTTTAGTACCGGTTGGCTTAAGCATATATGGAAGAGTTAGTTTAAATGGTTTTGTACCAAATGGAGGGTTTACGCTAACTCCAGAAGTCGGAGTTTTCCTTGTTGGATTTTGTGGTTTTGCATTTCTCTCGATAATATTTGGTGCAGGAATAGCTATAAGACTTTTTGGCAAAAAGTAACAAAATTAATTGATTAATACTCAAGACTTTATTAAAAAAAATTATGTATTTAATTACTGTATGTTCATATTTGATGCAATCGGATTTGGATCAGCGTTTGCCTTATTAATTCCAGGAAGTTATTTGCCAGATGTTGCTTTAACTATTTCTGACAAATGGTATACACCGTCTCTGATTGTAATTATTTTTTATGCAGTAGGTATTTTTTCACAATTTCTTACATCTGCAAGAAGAAATAAAGAACAAGACTCAAAGAGAGGGGTTATTTTTTGGGGTATTTGTGAGAGACTTGGAATAATAGTTTTAGCTTTAACTTTATACAGCTACTCCAAAACTGATATGGGTTTTATTTTTTTTGTTGTAGCGTATATAATTTTTGTATTTAGTGCCGGAGCAATCCTTCCTTCATATTTTGATCTTGTTTCTCGGGTACTTTACAAATTTCGATCAGTATTTTTTGCATTAAATCTAACCTTTGGTTCTGCTGCAGGATATTTAGTTTCTAGATATGTTGACTCAAAAATTTTAGAGAAGGGATTAGTAGATGGTTATTTATCTGGATTAATTTTAGTTATAGCAGTTACTAGTATCTCGATGATTCCTCTTATATTAATTCGAGAGCCTCAAACGGGATACAAGTCTGCAACAAAACTTTCACTTGTGGCATTAAGAGCTCAGATAACGGCGTGGAAAGAAACTTATAAAAATAATGTAGGTCTTAATGCTGTCTCTTTATCCAATTTTTTTAGCGCCATACCCGAGGCGATCACTCCATTTTTTAGTATTTGGTTAATCAGTTTTTATGACATACCAACAAACAGATTAGGAATGTGGGTGACACTTTTACTATTAAGTCAGAGCATTGGAAGTTTCTTTGTTCCAATCATAGGAATTAGAACTGGATTCAAGTACACATATATACTCGGACTTAGCATGCATTTGATTGCGAGTACAATTTTTATTTTTACAGGTTCATCTTTTCAAAATCTGATATTTATATTTGCAGGCCTTGGACTTGGGATATTCAACACCTCACAAAGCAACTTAGCCGTGGAGCTTGGAGATGTTGGTGATGCAGGGAACACCAATGCTATGCTTACGGCTTTCAGAGTACCAATATTTATTATTGTTCCATTGATAGTTGGTTTTTTTAACTCAAGTAATTCCATATTTTTAATTTTATTACTTTCAATGATTTCAGCAATTATAGGAGTTGGGATAGTTGCTTTTAAATTAAAAGATCCCGTTTTACCAAAAGTTAGATTTTGGCTAAAAGATTCTTAATTTCTTCCTTTGTAGAGAAAGAAAAGCCCACCAGCTAAAACTGTTAATGAAGTGTATAAGTAAACTCCTAAAAAAACACAAATTGCTGAAACTGTTACAAGGGAAAATCCAACACGTAAATCACTATTGTAGTTTGGAAAATAGTGAAAAATTTTATTCAGTAAATGATTTTTATTCTTAGATCTTCGATCGTCTATTAGAATTAATATAAATACACCAACAAGTGCTGCTAAGATAATTAACTGCTCACGCAAAGGCACCACTACCATTTTGCTTTAGGCCTTATAAGAAGACTGAGTTCCAGTTCTTGTAACTGAATCGCTCGCTTTTTGTATCCCTAGAGATATTGATTCTTCCGGAGACTCTCCTGATGCTATTCCAAAAGCAAATGCTCCAACAAAAGCATCACCCGCACCAGTTGTGTCAACAGCAGATACATTTGGAGCTGATATCTTTATTACTGAATTTTCAGAAACCAATGCGGCTCCATTTTCCCCAAGGGTAACGATTAAATTAGATGAAATTGTATTCGCATAAGAGATTAAGTTCTCATCGTTATAAGCATCTGTTCCTGTAATTGTTAAGAATTCTACTTCATTTGGAACAAACCAATCAGTTAGTTGCAATAATTCATCTGAAGGAATTTTTGCTGGTGCTGGATTTAGAATTGTTTTAATGCCGCTATTTTTTGCAACAGTAAATACTTCCTGTGTCACGTTCATCGGTATTTCAAATTGGCCAATTAATACATTTAAATCTTCTATTTCCAATAACGAAGAGGCAGCTTTTTTTGCATCAATTTTATCATTTGCTCCAGAGACTACAATTATCCTATTTTGACCAGATTCGTCAACCCAAATTGGGGCGACACCACTTGAGCCCTCTACTCTTTGAATATGTTCTACGTTTACACCACATTTAATATAATTATCAATTGTCATATCTGCATAAACATCATCACCAAGGCAGGTAATCATGAAAGTTTCGGCACCTAAGAGCCCAGCCATTACAGCTTGATTGGCACCCTTGCCACCAAAGCCCATTTGATAAGAATTACCAAAAACAGTTTCTCCATCTGAGGGTATCGTTTCTACATAGGAAATTTGGTCAATGTTGGAGCTTCCAACTACACATATTTTAGGATTCATCATTAGATTATATCTCCATGTGAGAATCATTTCTAGTATGATTTTAAATATGGATATTGATTGGGATGCAAAAGTATTAAGCTCTCTCAATCCTGTTATCAACAATCTTAAAGAAATTCAAATAAACAATCATGAGATTGAAAATGTTGCCGACTGGCTTGCATACGAAGAATTTCCATCTCCACAAAATAATAAAACAAAAAAAAATCCTGAGGAAGTAATTAGAACAACACTTCTTATAAATACTCTTAATTTTGCTTTTACAGATTTTGAAAAAAGTATTAAATATGAAATTGAACGGGATGGATATATTTTTTCAGATAGTGAGGCTATGTTTACACAGATAAATGAGGCTCTTGCATCTGGCATAAAGCTTTATGATGGCGAAGTACTTTCATCTTTAGACATGGACAAATTGAATAAAATATTTTCTGGGAATATTGAAATGCCAATGATGGGTGAAAGGTTGAAAATATTAAATGAGGTCGGAGAAAAGTTATCCTCTGAATATAAAGGTGATTGGATTAACTTTATAAATCAAGGTCCCAAAAAATTGTACAGTAATGGTGAGGGTTTAATTGAAAGATTAATTACTGAATTTCCAAGATTTGATGATAAAACAATCCTAGAAGATGGACATGAAGTCCATTTTTATAAATTAGCCCAATTAGCTTTTTGGGGAATTCATGGAGAGCTCTCTGGAGCGGGCCATTATGTGGTTGAAGATATGCATAAAATGAGTGCATTTGCAGATTACATCGTACCTGTTGCGCTAGAAGTAATGAAAATTATTACATATTCAGAAACATTAAATAATAAAATTATGAATGGTGAGCTAATAGAGAGAGATTCACGAAGTGAGGTCGAAATAAGAGCTGTGAGTTTATACACAACAGCAAAGCTCACTGAAGAGGTTAATAAAAGAAGACCATTAGATAAACAAATAATAATCCCGCAACTTGATTACAGATTATGGAAACAATATCATGCTACCCACAGACCTCATCACCTAACTGTTACAACGATGTACTAATTTGAAAAAGTTTATAATAGACGCAGATACGGGTTCAGATGATGCCGTAGCTATATTGTTAGCACTCCAAGATCCTTCAATTGAAATTTTAGGAATATCAGTTGTATCAGGAAATGTGCCATTACAACAGGGAATTAAAAATACTATTTCAACCATTGATATGACTGGAAAAAAAGTAAAAGTATTTGCTGGTGCTGAAAAACCTTTAACAAGAGAATATGAGGAGGTATATGTATTAGATAAATTTATGGAGCATGTTAAGTCATTAAAGTCTAGCTCTGCAAGCGGTCAGTGCGTACATGGAATAGATGGAATGGGAGATATAGGTATAAAGCCTTCAACGGAAGAGTATGAAGAAAAAAATGCAATAGATTTTATAATAGATACAGTTAATGAAAACCCCAGCGAGATAACACTTGTAACTCTCGGACCACTCACAAATATCGCTCTAGCTATTCAAAAAGATTCATCATTATCAAAAAAAATTAAACATTGTTATGTAATGGGCGGAACTTCTGATGGGACAGGTAATGTATCAGCTGCAGCTGAATATAACATCTGGGTGGACCCAGAAGCTGCAAAAATTTGTTTTGATTCAGGTATGAAAATAACAATGGTTGGCTGGGACAATTCCTACAAATATGCAATGCTTAAAGAAGAGGAGATTGAAGATTTAAGATCTCTCAAAAGTAAGTTAGCTGATTTTTCGGTTGATATTCAAAAAACACTTATTGATCTAACTTTTACTACATATGGTTTTCATGGATTTGATTTACCGGATCCAATCACTATGGCTATTGCTTTAGATAATTCAATTATTGAAGATTCTCAGCAGTTACATGTGATAGTCGACACTAGAGATGGGATTACTAGAGGACAAACAATAGTTGATTATTTTAACGTAGAAGAAAAAAATCAAAATATAAGAGTTGTAACAAAGTCAGATAAAGACAAATTTATGAATTTATTAAGGAAATCTTTAAAGTAATCAATTAAATAACACCTAAATCGAAAAGGGTATAACAATGTCTAAGTGATAAAAGAATCCACTTATAAAACTCTTATAAGCCTTAAAGGTGCAAAAAATCTAATATTCTTTGGATACCTTGGGAGGGCCCCTTATTCAATGCTTCAGGTAGGTATGGTTATATTTGGAAATTACAAGACGGGTTCCTATGCAGTTGGTGGAGCTATGGCAGCTGGCTTCAGTATCTCTAATGCATTAATCCAACCTTTGAACGGAAGGCTTGTAGACAAAATTGGGCAAAGAAAAGTTGTAAGTTTTTTACTCACGGGATTTGTTTTTATTTCATTTTTAATAACCATTGGAGAATTTGATAGAGACATAGTGTACATTTTTTTATCTGCATTTCTTGGAATCACGGTTCCAGCGGTTGGTGCGTATACAAGAAGAAATTGGAAAGCAATCACTGAAGAAACAGATAATCAAAAAGTTCAAGCTATAGAGTCTTCAATTGATGAACTCAACTTCTTAGTAGGTCCATCTGTTTTTGCAACGGTATCAAATTATTTAAATCCCATAATTGCTCTCTACATAGCAATTGTAAGTTCGATAATAGGGACTATCGGAGTTGTATTTTCTAGATCAATCAAAATTACCAATATCCCAAATTCAATAAATGAAAAAACATCTATATGGATCTCTAAAAATAAATTACCATTACTGACAACATTAATATTTGTGGGTGCATCATTAAGTTCTATCTCTGTTTACGTTGTCGCAAAGGAAGATATAGAGAGTCTTAAAAATCTAACCGCATTTTATTACCTAGTTAACGGATCAACAGCACTTTTTAGTGCATTATTTTATGGATATTTTTTCAGTAATACTAAAAATTTAAAAAATTACAATATTGTTTTTTTGTATCTAGCTTTATCAGTATCGACATTCTTCTTTTTTGACACAAAAAATTTATTTTTAGCCTCAGGCTTTCTTTGTGGCCTAGGTATAGGTCCGATATTTTTACTTGCAAACAGTTATGTATCAAACGTAACAAAAAGTAGTGTTTTGACTGAAGCATATTCGTGGTTGGCTAGTTCTGTAGGATTTGGAATCGCTTTAGGATCAAGTCTTTTTGGATATATGATTGAGTATTATTCGTTGGATAACGCAAAAAATCTTTTCTTAATATTTACGATTATCCCTCTTTTTCTAATACCATTCAATAAAGGATGGCATGTTAAAGAAAAAATTGATTCATAAAGTATTAATACTTTCAATTTTTTTTAGTTTCTGTACAACAAACACAATTTCAGATAGTGATAATAAAATAAATAACTGTATTGAGCTAGCTGATGAGATTGAAAAAATATTTGATGTAATTCAGATTGAAGCATACGAAAGTGAAATATATAAAACATACTCTTACGTCGACGCTACAAAACTAGATTATGTGTATGAAGCTTTAAGAATTAACAAAATAGGACTTAATGGCCTAGATAGTATTCTTACCAACTATGAAATTAATAATTTAGATTTACAAAGTCTAATCAATGGCTTTTATGGAAATTTCGAAGATTCGAAAAATGCTAATACAGCTCTTGAAAAACACTTAGTTTCAATCGGAAATAACTGGACCATTCAAGATGAAGTTCAATGGTGGGATGAAAATCAAGAGTACAGTATTAAATTCTGGAGAACTTCTGATGAATACAGAGACCTTTTATCTTCAAAATCTCAGAACACCCTAACACCAGATCCCGATTTTGTTGTCAGCGACAGTTATCCCACAGGCGTTTTAAGAAAATATTGTGGAAGTTTATAGGTGATCATTCACTTAAGAGTTTGTATACGATTATGGTGTGTGTAATGGTCCGTAGAATTCGAACTAAGAGCAACTTATGTAGTTTTGATAAACTGATGCAAATCTGTAGCCAATGACTGATACAATAAAGGGCTCTTTATGGATGGTTGGTGGAGTTTTTTTTCTCACCTCGATGGCAGTTGCTGGAAAAGAGATTTCACTCCAAATAGATACTTTTGAAATTTTATTTTATAGAAGTGTAATAGGTGTATCTATTATTTTATTTTTTCTAATAAAGAAGGACTTACTCCACGAAGTTAACTTAAAAGAGATAAGAACACACCTTAAAAGGAATATTTTTCATTTTACTGGTCAGAATCTTTGGCTCTATGCATTGGCATCAATCACTCTTGCTGAAGTAACTTCACTAGAATTTACAATGCCTATTTGGATAGTTTTGTTTTCATACTTAATGCTTAATGAGCAACTGGATAAATATAAAATATTGTCTGTGTTTATTGGGTTTATTGGTGTATTAATTACGGTAAGACCAGATATTGAAAGGATTAATCTAGGATTAGTTGCTGCAGCAATCTCTGCAATTGTCTTTGCACTAACGAATATTTACACAAGAAGACTCACAAGAACTGAGTCAACTCTAACTATTCTATTCTTCTTAACCACGATCCAGTTAATATTTGGTTTAATCACATCTCTTCTAGATGGAAAGTTAGATATACCAACGAACGAAAATATAGCATGGATTGTAGTAATTGGATTTGCTGGTTTAGGTGCCCACTATTGTATAACAACAGCTTTATCACTTGCACCCCCAACAGTAGTTGCCCCAATCGACTTATTAAGGTTACCGATTGTTGTCTCAATAGGGGTACTATTTTATTCAGAACAGGGTGATATTTTTATTTACTTTGGTGCAGCCTTAATCATTTTTGCAAATTTTATAAATTTAAAAAAAGCAAATAGTCGATAATCTAGACTCTAAAACTAGTTATTAATTTAAAAGAATCTTTTAGTTACTTTTGATATCCTTTATAGCATATGAAAAATAAATATTTTATCGATACAGATACTGCATCCGATGATGCGGTTGCATTATTAATGGCTCTTGAATGGGACGATGTTGAAGTTTTGGGAATTAGCATTGTTTCAGGAAATATGTCAGTCGAGCAGGGAAGTATTAATGCAAGGTATACCGTTGAGCTTTGCAAGAAAGATGTTCCTGTTTACGTTGGGGCAGACGCGCCTCTAGTAAAAAAAAGAGAGCATGCCGATTGGTTCCATGGACCTGACGGAATGGGCAACATGAATTATCCTGCACCAAAACTTAAAGAAACAGACAAGGACTTTATAGAGGTTTTAAATAATCACATTATTGAAAATCCTGATGAGATAACACTAGTTACGCTTGGGCCATTAACAAACATATCAAATTTTATAAAAAAGTATCCAGAGTCTTTTTTAAAGTTAAAAAACATTGTCATTATGGGAGGTGCTTCTAATACAGTTGGGAATGTAACCCCAGCAGCAGAGTACAACATATGGTGTGACCCTGAAGCAGCAGACACTGTTTTTAAGTCTAATCATCATGACATAACAATGGTTGGTTGGGAACT
>TARA_B110000444_G_scaffold255909_1_pt1 | contig 10191 bp, 8 predicted proteins | sample TARA_B110000444 | Tara Oceans TARA_B110000444 (sample SAMEA4398370) | marine metagenome | biome: Polar Biome; feature: [SRF] surface water layer (ENVO:00010504); material: water (ENVO:00002006), including particulate matter (ENVO:01000060) such as... | depth 5 m
AATTAACCGCAACGGTGACGGAGGGTACCCCGCCAAGGCCGCGGATTATACACAGCCACGCGCAAAAGCGAAAAGGTAACCGACCGCTGCATCACAATACTTTTGAACGCCCACAAGGTAAGCTATTCGCTCAAAAAATGAGAGAGCTTATCTATGTCGCCTACCAGACTACCCGCTGCCTTGTCGGCCTGCTTAGCCTGCCTATCACTAAGCGTCGGCGCCTCCGAGGACAATTACTCAACCGGGATCGACACCGACTATCCGAAACAGGTCTTTTTTGGCGACCTGCATCTTCACTCCAACATCTCCGCCGACGCCCATTCGATGGGCAATTTATTGCTAACCAGTGCAGACGCCTACCGATTTGCGCGGGGAGAAAGGGTGATTGCCTCGAACGGCTTGCCCGCTCAGCTCAAGCGCCCGCTGGATTTTTTATCCGTTACTGACCACGCAGAATTTATGGGTCTTTATCGCATGTTCACCATAGAGGACCCCAGGCTCACCGCGACACTGCTGGGTAAAACATGGGCATCACAGTACGCCCCCAGACCAGATCCCAGTGAAACGGACCCAACGCGAGTGGCGTCGAGTAATCCGATTATTGCTTTCGTCAACAGCATTAACGATCCCAACCCCGCAAGAGACGCCTACCCTGACGAGTTGCGGAGCGCAATCTGGACTGACGTTGCTCGCACCGCCGATGAGTTCAACCAGCCAGGCGTCTTTACCGCCTTTACCGGCTACGAATGGACCGCGATGCAAGGCGGCAGCAACCTCCATCGCTGCATCATTCTGAAAGATAGCGAAGAAGTCGTGACCGGTTGGCTCCCGTACTCGGCACAGTCCTCCAGCAACCCAGAGGCGCTGTGGCAGGCTTTGACCGAGTACGAACAAATTACCGGTGGAGAGGCGCTCTCAATCCCCCATAACGGCAACCTCAGTAATGGCTTGATGTGGGACACCACTGCGCTCGACGGCGACCCCCTCGATCAAGATTATGCCGAAGCGCGCATGCGTTGGGAGCCGATTGCTGAGGTCACCCAAATAAAAGGCGATAGCGAGACGCATCCTTCCCTATCACCCGATGATCCCTTTGCCGAGTTTGAGCGGTGGGACGAATACAACATCTCTAACACGGTAAAAACAACGCCCGACATGTATCCGGGCTCTTACGCCCGATCGGCACTCAAGCGGGGACTCGCCCTCGAGAAAAGCATTGGCGCAAACCCTTACGCCTTCGGCATGATCGGCAGCACTGACGATCACACCGCACTAGCAACAGCGGAAGAAGACAATTTCTTTGGCAAGTTCGCCAACTCTGAACCGGGAGTCCGCACCCCAGACTCTCGTATGGCCGGGCTCAATGCCGACTGGGAGTTAGGCGCCTCAGGTCTTGCAGCCGTTTGGGCACCCGACAATACGCGTGACGATCTCTTTGCGAGCATGAAACGTCGCGAAGTGTATGCCACCACCGGCTCACGCATTGTGTTGCGCTTTTTCGGCGGCTGGCAGTTTGCTGCCGATAGTGTCCACAGCCCCTACTTTGAGACGATTGGCTATCGCGACGGTGTGCCCATGGGTGGCGAGTTGTCCGAACAACGGAACGCGACTGCCCCGACGTTTATGGTGCAGGCAATGAAAGACCCCGACGCGGCTAATTTAGACCAGGTGCAGATCATTAAAGGTTGGATCGATGCTGACGGCGACACGCATGAACAAATTTATTACGTGGCACTCTCTGGCAATCGTGGGATTGACCCTGCCACCGGACAGCCAGAGCTGGTTGGTAGCACTGTCGACTTAGAGGCGGTGACGTTTTCGAACACGATCGGGGCCGTGCAGCTCAGTGCACAATGGACCGATCCCGAGTTTGACGCCTCGCAGGCCGCCTTTTATTACGCCAGGGCCATCGAAATTCCGCGTCCACGATGGAGCGAATATGACCGAAAATACTTTGGGGGTGATTTTGCTAACGCACCGCGCACGGTTCAAGACCGCGCCTACTCTTCTCCTATTTGGTACCGCCCTGAGTAACCGGGTCAACAGCTTCAAGAGGACGAGACAAACGCGGCAACATAGGCCCGGTTCATGGCCGTTCGCAATGAAAATTGAACACTGATATGGTATCCGACATAAATAACTAAGACGTTAGACTGAACGTTATAAAAACAGACTACGCTGTCGATAAGAATCATCACTTGGGGGGCGCGACCAGTGGTCGGGCGAAGTGAATAACGTGAAACCAACTGATCTCCGAGACCCGGAATATTTTCATAAAGTGGTCGATTGCCAGTATGCGTGTCCTGCGCACACACCGGTTCCTGAATACATCCGGCTCATCGCTCAAGAGCGTTACGACGACGCCTACATGGTGAACTGGGAATCGAACGTGTTTCCCGGCATTTTAGGCCGCACCTGCGATAGGCCCTGCGAGCCCGCTTGTCGACGTGGACGGGTCGAGGAAGAGCCCGTCGCCATTTGCCGACTCAAGCGGGTGGCCGCGGATAATAAAGGCTCGATTACCGATCGCCTTCCCAGCATTCCGCGACAGAAAAACGGCAAACGGATTGCTCTGATCGGCGGCGGCCCCGCTTCCTTGACTGTGGCACGAGACCTTGCGCCACTGGGTTACCAATTAGACTTGTATGACAGCCAACCCGCAGGGGGCGGCTTCATGCGCAGCCAAATCCCTTCATTTCGGCTGCCACCGGAGGTACTCGATGAGGAGGTCGACTACGTGCTCAATATGGGCATTCAATCGCACTTTGATACCTACGTGGAGAGCCTTAAATCGATCATCGATAAAGGTTACGACGGCATTTTTGTCGGCACCGGCGCCCCTCGAGGCAGCGATCTGGATCTACCCGGTCGGCAAGAATGTGAGAAACAGATTCACGTGGGTATCGAATGGCTGGGATCCGTCGCCTTTGAACACATTCAGAAAGTGGGTAAGCGCGTCCTAGTGCTGGGCGGCGGTAATACAGCGATGGACTGCTGTCGAACAGCGCGTCGACTCGGTGGAGAGGATGTCAAAGTGGTCGTGCGTTCCGAGTTTGCGCGGATGAAGGCCTCACCGTGGGAAATCGAGGATGCTCAAGAAGAGGACATTCCAATACTCAATAACCACGTGCCGAAGGAGTTTGTCCACGAACATGGCAAGTTAACCGGCATGCGCTTTGACAAAGTTGACGTGGTTTATGACTCGGCAGGCAAGCGCAATCTCGTCCCAACGGGCGAGGAAATCTTTTTTGCCGCAGACGAAGTACTCATTGCCATTGGCCAAGATAATGCATTCCCCTGGATAGAACGTGACCTAGGTATCGAGTTCGGCAAATGGGACATGCCTCAGGTCGATAAGCGGACATTTCAATCAAGCAATCCCAAAGTGTTTTTTGGGGGTGACGCTGCCTTTGGCCCTGAAAATATCATCACTGCCGTCGCACATGGGCATCAAGCTGCAGTGTCGATTGATCTTTTCCTTTCAGGCAAGTCGACCCAACAACGCCCTGCCCCCGGTGTAAACCTCATCAGCCAAAAAATGGGCGTGCACGAGTGGAGCTATGACAATCTAGTGACCTTGGACCTTCGCGAGAAGGTGCCCCACGTTGATAAGGTCACCGCGCTCAAGGATCGTAAGGTTGAAGTAGAGCTTGGCTTTGACATCAACGCGGCCTACCGCGAAGCTGAGCGGTGTCTCAATTGCGATGTGCAGACTGTCTTCGACGGTGCAAAGTGCATTGAATGTGATGGCTGCACCGACATCTGTCCTACTGACTGTATCAATTTCATTGATAACGCCGATGAAGACGCGCTGCGTCGAACCCTTCGCGCCCCCGCTAATGACACAGCACAAGAACTTTATGTCTCCGAAGCGCTCGTGCAAACACAGCGCGTCATGGTCAAGGACGAGAATGTCTGCCTGCACTGTGGCCTATGCGCAGAACGCTGCCCCACTGGTGCCTGGGACATGCAGCGGTTCCTTTACTCGGTTACTAAGGCGGGCTAAGCATGCAACCCAAAGAATCGATTAATGATTTTGTGATCAAATTTGCCAACGTCAACGGCACCGGATCGGCAAGCGCCAATGGCATGTTTGCCAAAGCGATCTTTCGCATGGGGATCCCCGTCAGTCCGCGGAACATTTTCCCCTCCAATATTCAAGGACTGCCAACTTGGTACGAGGTTCGTGTCAGTCGAGATGGTTATCTCGGCCGGCGCGGTGGTATCGATATGATGATCAGCGTCAACCCACAAAGCTTCGCTAAGGATGTCTCCGAGGTGGAACCGGGTGGCTATATGGTCTATGACACCACCAAACCGCTGGACCTTCGTCATGTCCGCCGCGACGTGAACTATCTCGGCATACCGCTGACCGAAATGTGCTTGCGCGAATATACCGACTCTCGCCAACGGCAGCTTTTTAAGAATGTGATTTACGTGGGCGCCCTCGCGGCACTGCTCAATATCGATTTCGCGATATTGAAAGACCTTGTCCGCGAGCAATTTAAAGGCAAAGAAAAACTGATTACTCCGAATATTCACGCCTTAGAAATGGGCCATCAATATGCGTCTACCCACTTTACGTGCCCGCTGGGAATTCACCTAAAAGCCGGAGAACAAACACCTAAGCACATCGAGGAATTTGATCAAATTCTCATGGATGGCAACACCGCCACCGCACTAGGGGCTGTCTATGCTGGCGCAACGGTAGCGGCTTGGTATCCCATTACGCCGTCGACATCAGTGGTGGATGCGTTCGAAAAATACTGCCGACGGTTGAGAATTGACCCAGGAACGGGCAAGAAGAACTTCGCGATCGTGCAAGCCGAAGATGAACTCTCGGCCATGGGCATGGTAATTGGCGCGAATTGGAACGGTGCTCGCGCCTTTACGGCAACCAGCGGACCGGGCATCTCTTTGATGAGCGAGTTTTTGGGCCTCGCCTATTTCGCCGAGGTACCCGCCGTACTCGTCGACGTGCAGCGCGCAGGCCCCTCGACCGGTATGCCAACGCGCACCCAACAATCGGACATTTTTGCCGCCGCTTATGCTTCACACGGCGATACTAAGCACGTACTGCTCTTTCCCGCCACGCCGGCCGAATGCTTTAGCATGACAGTTGAGGCCTTTGACCTAGCCGAGCGCTTGCAGACACCGGTCATTTTAATGAGTGACCTAGATCTCGGGATGAACGAATGGATGTCGCCTCCCTTAGAATTCGACGACAGTTATCGTTACGACCGCGGGAAGGTGCTGACGGGTGAGGACCTCGACGCAATGGCCGAGCGGTTTGGTCGTTATCTCGACGTAGATGGCGACGGCATCCCTTACCGAACCTATCCAGGGGCACACCCAACCAAAGGCGCTTACTTCACTCGGGGCAGCTCGAGAGACGAGTACGCCGCTTACACCGAAGACGGTGATGTCTATGTGCGCAACATGGACCGTCTATTGCAAAAATTCGAAACGGCTAAGTCATTGGTGCCTGAAGCCAAGGTTAAAATGGCAGACGCGCCCACCCAAGACGCGTTGCTGTTCTTTGGCACTACCGCATCGCCCGCCTATGAAGCATTAGAAACGCTGGAAAAAGAAGGCATTCATCTCAACACCCTGCGACTGCGATCTTTCCCCTTCACGCAAGAAGTCGAAGACTTTATTGAGGCGCACGATCGCATCTTTGTCATTGAGCAAAATAGAGACGGGCAGATGCGACGCTTACTGCTCAACGAAACCAATGTTGAAGCCAACGCCAAGCTGGTCTCGGTGGTGGAATACGACGGGCTCCCCGTGACCGCACGAAAAATTGCTGCCGTGATCAGGGGGCATTTGGGCGTCAACAACGTCACACCACTGGTGCCTCAAGAAAAGGACATCGCCTAATGACTTATGCCAAACCTGCCTTTCGTCATCCCGACTCCAAAACCAACGAGGTGGGTTGCACTCGCCGTGACTATGAGGGCGGGTTGTCTACGCTCTGCGCTGGTTGCGGTCACGACTCAATTAGCGCCGCGATCATCGACGCTTGTTTTGAGCTCTCGATTGAGCCGCACCGGGTTGCCAAGCTCTCCGGCATAGGCTGCTCATCGAAAACGCCCGCCTATTTTCTCAGTGGCTCCCACAGTTTTAACAGCGTGCACGGGCGAATGCCCTCCGTCGCCACAGGCGCCAACGTGGCCAATAGAGATCTCATTTATATCGGCGTGTCTGGAGACGGTGATACTGCTTCGATTGGCATGGGTCAGTTTACACATGTGATGCGTCGCAATCTGAACATGACCTATATCGTCGAAAACAACGGTTGCTATGGGCTCACTAAAGGGCAAGATTCTGCCACTATGGATACCGACTCTGTCAGCAAAAAAGGGGATATCAATCCCTATATGCCGATCGATTTGGTGCGCTTAGGTATTGAGGTTGGCGCGACCTTTGTGGGTCGTAGCTTCTCCGGTGATAAAGCGCAACTGGTGCCGCTCATTAAGGCGGCAATCAGTCATCGTGGATTCGCTTTGCTCGATGTTATTTCACCCTGCGTCACGTTTAACAACCATCAGGGCTCAACGAAGAGCTATGCTAATTTTCGTGAACACAATGAGGCGATGCCGGTCGACTTCGTGCCACGCAGAGAGGCCATCACTACCAGCTACGACGCCGGTATGGTGCAAGAAGTGTGCTTACATGATGGGTCGGTGTTGCGCTTGCAAAAGGTGAACAACGAATACAACATCGAGGATGCACAATCTGCGCTGGATGCGATTGCGCATCACAGTAAGCAGGACCGCATCTTGACCGGATTACTCTATATTAATCGCGACAGCGAAGAGCTCCACGATGTACTACAAACTGCCTCAAAGCCGCTGAATACGCTTTCTCAACGTGACTTATGCCCAGGCTCACGCTTCCTAGACTCAATTAACGCAGGTCTGCGCTAAGCCTCACTAGGCGCTGCCAGCCCTGCCGTTGTGGTGCTGATAACCGAACCTACCGGGCGCGGATTGATCTGCCCACTGTGCCGCCTTGCATGCCCACTGCGCTTCATCGCATCGCCGGGCATGTTTGGCACTGATCTCTAATACATCGACGCCCGACTCGAGCAGCATCGGCAATTGATCCGGCAGCAGATCCCCTACTACCTCAAGGCGGCCCTCGAAGCCCATCTGCCGAAGTTGCCGGGCTATCGTAAACACCCGACCGTCCGAGAAGCTGGCTACGACTAAGGCAATAACAGGCTCGGCCAACCAGGCGTTCAACGTCGATAGCGACGTCACCTCAGAGAGCGGCTTGTTGGCGCGCTCCGCACCCTCTCGCTGCGCCGCTATAAAGCGACCACTATGATCGACTCTGACGGTCTCCGTCGCATTACTCATCGCGAAGAGACCGCAATCACATTGGGGTTTCGGTGCAGTCCGCACTCTAATTTGTCTTGCCCCCGCCAGCGTCCTGCTCGCAACTCCTCGCCACCAGCCACCCGAGACGTACAGGGCTCACAACCAATAGAGGGGTACCCCTCACTGACGAGAGGGTGTGCCGGGAGCCGGTGCTCCGCTTGATACGATGCGATACGGTCTGCACTCCAATCGGCCAGCGGATTAAATTTCCACGTAGTGTAGATGTCGTCCCATTCGACACGTTCCAGCCGAGCACGCTCGCTCGAATGAAACTGCTTTTGCCCGCTAATCCACCCACCATAGGGTCTCAGTGCACGCCTTAGCACCTGCACTTTCCTCACCGCGCAACAGCGATCGGGATCGATTTGATGCAGCGTAGCCGACTCGTCGTAACGCTTTTCCGACAGTGGATCGATGCCGATGGTCTGGGCTCCCTGCAGCCCCAGTCGATCAATGAGCTCATCTCGGTAAGCCAGAGTTTCAGGAAAATGAAAACCCGTGTCGAGAAACACAACGCGGGTCTTAGGGTTAAGCGTTGCGACCAAGTGGAGTAATACTGCACTCTCAGCGCCAAAACTCGACACCACTGCCAGCTCGCCAAATGGGGTTTGCTGCGCCAGTAACTGTGCTAAAAAATCCTGTGTATCCAATGCAGCGAGTACATCAGATGCTGCGCTTTTAGCCGAAACAGCGGGCGGTGTTGCAGGTAAGCGACTATGCGGCATTTCTCACCTCATACAACGCTGCGCGAAACGGCTCAGTACCCACCCTTTCTACCGTAGTCGCAAACGTTTCAGACGACGATAAGCGCAGGGCAAGAAAAGTATCCAGCATCCGATCTATCGCCAGCAACAAATCGTCCTCACTAAAGCCAGGGCCCATTTTATCGCCGAGCTTCGCCGCTAATCCGCCGCGCCCGCCCAAGGTCAACTGATAATTCTCAACCCCGGCCTTATCTAGGCCTAAGATCCCTATGTCACCAATATGATGGTGACCACAGGCATTAATACAGCCCGATATTTTTATTTTCAGTGGTCCCAATGCTTGCTCGCGCGCCTGATATCGCTGAGACAACCTTTGTGCAATGGGTATTGAGCGTGCCGTCGCCAGCGCACAGTAATCCATACCCGGACACGCAATCAGGTCTGATAGCAGACCGACATTAGCGGTGGCCAGCTGGGCAGCACGCAGTCTCTGATACACCTCGGGCAGATCAGCCTGAGCAACATGTGGCAATACAATGTTCTGTTCGTGGCTGACGCGTAATTCATTCAACCCATAATGCTCAGCGATATCCGCCAAGCATCGCATCTGCTGGGCGCTTGCATCACCCGGTGTTTTACCGTGCGCCTTCAAACTGACCGTCACCGAGGCATAGCACTCTTGCTTATGAGGGCTGACGTTATGCTGCACCCAGGATCGGAATGCGGGCACCGTATCAATCTGATTGAGATACGGCTCGGTATCCCGTTCAGGAAAATCGGGCACTGAAAATTGATCCATGATGTCCTGTAACGGCTTTAATGCTTTGGCACTAAACGCAGCACTGACAGAGGGCAATACGTCGTTTACCGCTGCGGTAAAGGACTCCTCCCCCATAGCCTGCAGCAGAATTTTAATCCTCGCCTTGTATTTATTGTCGCGGCGTCCAGCCAAGTTATAAATCGATAAAATGGCCTCAAGATGGGGCAACAGCGCTGCTGTCGGCACCCCACGAAACAACCGCTTGCCGACTACCGGAGTTCGACCAAGCCCACCACCCACATAAATGTCGAAGGCGATCTCATCGCCCGACTGCACTAGCCTCAGGCCGATATCATGCGCTTTGATCACGGCGCGATCGACCGCACCCGCGCTGATGGCAATTTTAAATTTACGCGGCAAGAACTGGAACTCAGGATGATCGGTAGACCATTGACGAATCCATTCCGCATAGGGCCGAGGATCGGTCACCTCGTCTAACGCCGCCCCGGCAAAATGATCGGTGGTGACATTGCGGATGGTGTTTCCGCTGGTCTGTATGGCGTGCATGTCTGCTGTGGCGAGCGCCGCCAGAATGTCTGGTGTATCGACCAACAGTGGCCAATTAAACTGAATATTCTGCCGCGTTGTAAAATGCCCATAACCCCGGTCCCAACGCTCTGCAATATCTGCCAACACCCGCATTTGCCGACTCGATAACGTGCCATAGGGTATCGCCACTCTGAGCATATAAGCGTGTAACTGGAGATACACGCCATTCATCAACCGTAACGGCTTGAACTCGTCCTCCGTCAACGCGCCGGAGAGTCGTCGTTCCACCTGATCTCGATACTGAGCCACCCGCTCTTGCACGAAACGCTCATCAAAGGTGTTGTACCGGTACATCAGGCTCGCCTTGCCACGCTAAGATCAGGACCACACGGTGGCTGGCTTTGTTTTGGCACCACAGAAAACACCGTCGTGGTTTGAACGCTCGTCTGGTGCAGCGGCATCATAAACACGCCCAGTACATCGCCTGCGTCCGCACCCTCATCAATTCGCTGGGCTTGCGTACCGCGGGCATGAAGCGTGACCGCTTGGGTCACCTCACTGACCCATTGCTGGTGTTTACTGAGGTAAAACAGCTCTCCAGTGATCAGGCGATTACAAATATTATAGCGGTGCATCAGTGACTCCATCGTTACCCGCGATCGCGTAAGGCGCGATCGCTGCTGCTCGTATTGATTCTCGGTAATAAGTAGGCTGATGGGCTCCATCGGACGCCGCAATTGCGATCAAATAGACACCCAGCACCACTAACTCATCATCAATGGCTTTCGCCGTC
>TARA_B110000444_G_scaffold54176_1_pt1 | contig 10191 bp, 7 predicted proteins | sample TARA_B110000444 | Tara Oceans TARA_B110000444 (sample SAMEA4398370) | marine metagenome | biome: Polar Biome; feature: [SRF] surface water layer (ENVO:00010504); material: water (ENVO:00002006), including particulate matter (ENVO:01000060) such as... | depth 5 m
CTAGACTGGAGCTTAGATGAAATGTTTTTTGAATTTGAAATAGGTCTTTCTCCAGAGTTTGAAGTATCTCTAAAAAATAAAAAAGCAATTGAGTCTTTTGAAATTGAAGCTGATTCAAAAATGATTAATAGTCAAATTGAAAACATTCAAAATCAATATGGAAAGCTTGTTTCTAAAACTAAAGTTGAAGATGGTTTTGAACTAAATGGAAGTTTTACTAGTAAAGAACTAGATGTCGATAATACAAGTACTTTTCAATTAAAAAATATAAAAGGAAAATCTAATCAGCAGTCTATAAAAAACATGAAAATAGGAGATATTGTTTCATTAAAAACTAAAGGGCTTTTTGTGAAAGATGCTGATTTGGATTTTCATTTAAAATTAAAAGATGAAAATAAAGACGTAATAAGTCAGATCGATTTTAATTTAAAAGAGATTAATGAAAAAATTCCTGCTGATTTAGATCAAGAATTATTTGACAAGTTATTTGGAAAGGATACTATAAAGTCTGTTACCGAATTAAAGAAAAAACTTAAGGCGGATGCTGAAAAGAATTTTGTAAATCAATCAGATCAGAAGCTTCTGAATGATGTAACAGAGTATTTAGTAGATAGTACAAAATTTAATTTACCGGATACATTTTTGAAAAAGTGGATGCAAACAGCTGGTGAAAATAAATTAACATCAGAAGAAGCCGAAGCGGAATATGAAAAGTCTGAAAAGGGATTAAGATATCAATTAATAGAGTCTAAAATAATTGAAAAAAATGAAATTAAAATTGATGCTGATCAGATTAAGAATTTTTCAAAAGAGCTAATAAAAACCCAAATGCTACAATATGGTCAGGCAAACCCCCCAGAAAAAGAATTAGAGTCAATTTCTCAAAGAATACTTTCTAATAAAGATGAAGTCAAAAGAATTTCAGATCAACTTTTAAGTCAAAAGCTAATCACTTTGTTCAAGTCAGAATTAAAGTTTAAAGTAAACAAAGTTTCTTATGAAAAATTTATAGAAATGGCTTATAGCAAAAATTAATTAACTTTATTATAAATAATATTTGATAACATAAATATGGATTACGGAAAAGAATTTAAAAAATACTCTATAAAACATCACGGGATTAACTCATTATATTATGATAAGTTAGTTGGAAGCATGACTCCTTATATCATTGAAGAAAGACAGTTAAATGTTGCGCAAATGGATGTTTTTTCAAGATTAATGATGGATAGAATTATATTTTTAGGTACTGCTATCAATGACTCGATTGCAAATATTATACAGGCACAATTACTTTTTTTAGAGAGTACGGATAAAGACAAAGACATTCAAATTTATATAAATTCACCAGGTGGTTCAGTTTATGCTGGTTTAGGAATTTATGATACAATGCAGTTCATAAATCCTCAAGTTGCAACTATATGTACTGGAATAGCGGCTTCTATGGCTGCTGTTTTATTATGCGCAGGTGAGAAAGGAAAAAGATCGGGATTAGCACATTCTAGAGTGATGATACACCAACCATTAGGTGGCGCCCAGGGTCAAGCATCTGATATTGAAATTACCGCTAGAGAAATTGGTAAATTAAAAAAAGAATTATACGAAATAATAGCTAATCACTCTGGTCAAAAATACGATAAGGTTTACAGTGATAGTGACAGAGATTACTGGATGAAGGCTAAGGAAGCTAAGAAGTATGGAATGATAGATGAGGTTTTAACTAAAAAGTAATTTTATGGCAGATAAAGATTTAATCTGTTCTTTTTGTGGATTAAGTAAAGTACAAACTAATTTACTTGTTGCTGGCCAAGACGCTCATATATGTGACAGTTGTATTGAACAAGCCTATGGAATTATTATAGAAGAGTCCAAAAGAGAAGAATCTAAGCCTAAAAAAGAGGAATTAAAAATTGCAAAACCTAAAGAGATTAAACTTTTCTTGGATGATTATGTAATTGGACAGGAGCAAACAAAAAAAATTTTATCAGTAGCAGTGTATAATCATTACAAAAGGCTATTCCAAAAAAAATCTGAAAACGATATCGAGATTGAGAAAAGTAATGTTTTAATAGCTGGAGAAACAGGTACAGGAAAAACATTGATTGCTAAAACTATTGCAAAAATGCTTAATGTTCCTTTAGCTATTGTTGATGCAACGGTTTTGACCGAAGCAGGATATGTCGGAGAAGATGTAGAAACTATTCTAACAAGATTATTACAAGCCTCGGATTATGATCAAGAAAAAGCTCAAAGAGGAATTGTATTTATTGATGAAATTGATAAAATTGCAAGAAAAAGTGATAATCCCTCTATTACCAGAGATGTTTCTGGAGAGGGAGTTCAACAAGCTTTATTAAAGCTTTTAGAAGGAACTGTAGTAAATGTTCCACCTAAAGGGGGTAGAAAACATCCCGATCAAAAATTTATTGAGTTAGATACTCAAAATATTTTATTCATTGCTGGTGGAGCTTTTGACGGAATAGAAAGAATTATTTCTAAAAGGCTGAATATGCAAGTAGTTGGATATAAAAATTCTTCTGAAGTAAGTAAAAGTGATTCCAAAAATTTACTAAGTTATATTTCTCCTAAAGATTTAAAAGATTTTGGTCTTATTCCTGAAATATTAGGGAGGTTACCAGTTTTAACCTACATGAACAGTTTAGACAAAAAAGCTTTGAGATCTATTTTAACTGATCCAAAAAATGCCTTAATTAAGCAATACGAAAAACTTTTTGAAATGGATGAAATAAAAATTTCATTTTCAGATAAAGGACTAGAATATATAGTTGAAAAAGCAATAGAATACAAACTTGGCGCCAGAGGATTAAGATCTATTTGCGAGATAGTACTCAATGATGCAATGTTTGAATTACCTGGATCTAAGACAAAAACTTTAAATATTGATAAAAATTATATTATAAGTAAACTATCAAATTCCAAATTAAACGTTTTAAAAGCAGCTTCTTAATTTAATTTCAATAATTCATCCATTAATTTTCTGTCGTTAGAAAGTCTAGGCACCTTATTTTGCCCGCCTAATTTCTTTTTTGCTTTTAACCAATCGTAAAATTGGTTTTTTCTAGCAATAATGATCTCAATTTCAGACATTGTAATGTCCTTAAATCTCTTTGATTTATAGTCTGAATTCGTATTTTGAATATTAATATCTAGATCCTTCTTAAATTTCATTAAATCTTTCGGAGGTTTTTTAAATTCAATTAACCATTGGTGAAATCCAGAATTTTCTTTATTCATAAAAAAAGGAGCTACAGTATATTCAACAATATTTAATTTGTATTGTAATAATGTTTTTTCAAGAGCCTTTTCAGCGTTTTCTATTATTAACTCTTCCCCAAATGCATTTATAAAGTTTTTTGTTCTTCCTGTTATTTTGATTCTAAAAGGTTTAATTGAAGTAAATTTTATGGTATCTCCTATTTTATATCTCCATAAACCAGAATTAGTGGAGATAATCATAGCGTAATTAATGTTTTTTTTAACTTGAGATAAGTTTACTACTTTTTGATTTAGAATTTGAGAACTATCCATTTCTATAAACTCATAATAAATACCATAATCTAGCATTAACAAAAGTTCATTGGAATTATTAGAATCTTGTAATGCAAAAAATCCTTCAGAAGCATTATATGTTTCATAAAATTTCATATTATTTGGAAGTATTCTTTTAAATTCTTGTTTATAAGGACTGAAATTAACTCCTCCGTGAAAGTAAACTTCAAGATTATTCCAAATCTGAGAAATATTAGTTTTTTTAGTTTCAACCAGTACATTGTTGAGAAGAGTCAACATCCATGAGGGAACACCAGCTAAACTAGTTACATTCTCATTAACAGTATTATTAATAATAGCTTCAATTTTTTCATCCCATTTTTCCATTAAAGAAATTTCATTATTTGGAGTACTTATCATTTCAGCCCAGATAGGTAAGTTATCTATTAAAATAGCTGATAAATCACCAAAAAAATGATTATTATTTTCATATAATTTTTTACTTCCGCCTAATCTTAATGATTTACCTGAAAACAAATTTGAGTTCTCATTATTGTTAATGTAAAGACATAAAGCATCTTTTCCTGCTTGAAAATGACATTTTTCCAAAGTATCGTTACTTACAGGAATATATTTGCTGATTGAATTGGTTGTTCCACTTGATTGTGCAAACCATTTTATTGGTTCGCTCCAAAAAATATTTTGCTCTCCTTTGATTGATCTTTCAATGTAAGGGTAAAAACCTTCGTAATTAGTTATTGGTATCCTTTCACAAAATGTCTTGTAGTTGGTTATTGATTGAAAGTCATATTTTTTTCCAAACTCTGTTTTTTTTGCAGTATTTAATAAATTTATAAGTGTTTCATTTTGCACTTCAATAGGGTATTTCATAAATAACTCTATTTGATGTATTCGTTTTTTCAAAAACCAAGACATAACGGTATTTAAGAAAGAGAAAGGCATTTTTATAGTATATTTATTATATAAATTTAAATTAAATTTTTAAGATGTTTACAGATGTTTTAACCAAAATGAAAGTGGAGTTGACAGATGATGTCAATTATTATCTAGATTTTAAAAATGATTTTTTACATATGAACTCCTTAATTGGAAAAAAAATAAAGTTAAAACATATTGGATATGAGTGCCTGAACTGTCAGTCAGATCAGACTATTTATAGACAGGGTTTTTGTAAGAATTGTTTTTTTGAAATACCTAGTACAGCAGAATGGATTATGAAACCAGAACTAAGTAAAGCCCACTTAGATATTGAGGAAAGAGATTTACAGTATGAAAAAAAAGTGCAATTAAAACCACATATTTTATATCTAGCTTTTTCAAGTTCTATTAAAGTTGGAGTAACAAGAAAAACACAGGTTCCTTTTCGGTGGATAGATCAAGGTGCTATAAAAGCAATCCAAATTTTGGAATTACCTAATCGATATTTAGCCGGAATAAGTGAAGTGGAGTTAAAGAAGTTTTATGCTGATAAAACAAATTGGAGAGAAATGCTTAAGATGGACGATAATAATGTAGATTTAGAAAAAGAAAGAATAAGGGCTTTGGAATTTATTCCTAAAGAAGCAAAACAATTTATAAAAGACTATTCTTTTTCTACTTTAAATATTAAATATCCAGTGACTAGATACCCTATCAAGCCTAAAAGTTTAAATATTGTAAAAGAAAATAAATTTCAAGGCGAGCTTTGTGGTATAAAAGGTCAATACTTGATTTTTTCTGATGATACGGTATTTAATATCAGATCTAATGAAGGTGTTGTCTTAGACCTAGACTTAGTTTAAATTTTTATTTCTTCCCCTACTTTTAAATTAAACTTCTTTCTGAAAAGATAAACAAAAAGATAAAGGAGAGGTGTGTCTAAAAATGCAATAAGTATTTTAAAAATAACAGCTGACAAAACAAGTCCAGTAAAACTTTCCCAACTTAAAACTTCAAATATGCATAGCAAAGATATTACAGTTACAGAATCAATAATTTGAGAACTGAAAGTAGAAAAGTTATTTCTTAACCATAGCATTTTACCTTTTGTTAACCTTTTCCAAAAGTGATAAATTTTAATATCAATAAATTGAGCAAACAAATATGCTAACATAGAAGCTAAGACAGCTAAACCAGAAAGAGAAAAAACTTGAGAAAAGGTTTCGTCATTTATTGGGGAGGAATCTAAAGCTGGTACATAATTAGATATTAAAACTATTGATAAAGAAAAAAAAGAAGCAAATATTCCAGCTATTACTACTTGTGTAGCCTTCTTTTGACCATATATTTCAGAAATTAAATCAGTTACTAAAAAAGTAATTGGATATGGAAGAATTCCAACAGAAAGTTCAAATAATTTTATACCACCAATTGTCATGTCAAATGGGTACCAGTAAAAAAATTTTTGAAAAATTAAATTTGAAACAACTAAAGAGGTTATAAATAAAGCAGCTAAATAAAGATATATTTTACTTGCTAATATTTTTTTTGGATCACTCATTTGTATCTTTTTTTGTAAAAATATAAAATAGCATTTTAAATAAAGATAAATAACCTTAATTTGGCTTTGTGAACATGAAATTAGCTTATTTATCTCTGGGAAGTAATTTAGGTAATAGACAAACTAATATCCAATCTGCTTTAAATCAAATTGATAAAAGGTTAGGTGATGTTATTTCAATTTCTAAACTATATGAAAATCCATCTATTGGATTTAAAGGTGATATGTTTTATAACTGTTGTATTGGATTCAAAACAATTTTAAGTCCAAAAGAACTTTTGAATGAATTATTAGTTATTGAAAATGAGGGAGGAAGAATTAGAAAAATTCAAAAAGGGTACTTTTCAAGAACTATTGATATAGATATTTTATTTTATGAGAATCAAATAATAAATTCTAAAGAATTAAAAATTCCACATCCCAAACTTCATAAAAGAGGGTTTGTTATAAAACCTTTATTAGACATTGCAAAGGGTAAAATTCACCCCTTGTTTAAAAGATCAATTTTAGAGATTGGAGAGGATTTAGAAGATTTTATTGATGTTGTGGAATTGAAAACTAAATTATACAACCCTGTATTTAATTCTTTATTAGATTATGATAATATTGTTATTGAAGGAAATATAGGTATAGGTAAAACTTCCTTATCTAAAAAACTTTCAGAAGATTTAAATAAAAATTTAATTTTAGAGGGATTCAAAGACAACCCTTTTTTAGAAAAGTTTTATAAAGATCCCAAAAGATATGCTCTGAATTTAGAGCTTACTTTTTTAGTGGACAGATGTAGACAATTAAACGATTATAAAAATCAACTAGATTTATTTAAGACTGGGGTAGTATTTGATTATGATATAGTCAAATCTTTAATTTTTGCCGGAATTACCCTATCTGAAAATGATTTTAATCTCTATAGAAATATTTTTTATTTCATGACAAAAGACTTATTAAAACCAAATCTTATAATATTTTTAATGCAATCTCCTGAAAATTTACTTTTAAATATTGAAAAAAGAGGAAGGTATTTTGAAAAAAATATTAAAAAAGATTACCTAAAAAAAATAAATCAAGCTTATTTAAAATCATTAAAATCTAAAGAAGATTGGAACATATTATTTATAGATGTAACGGATATTGATTTTGTAGAAAATAATTTAGATTATTTGGAATTATTATTTAAGATTAAAAAAGAATTAGCTTAAAGAGTTATAAAATTCCCAAATTAAAATAGCTGAACAAGCAGAAACGTTCAAGGAGTGTTTTGTTCCAAATTGAGGAATTTCGATAACATTATCTGATAAATCTATAGCATTTTGAGAAACACCTTTAACTTCGTTTCCTAGAATAATTGCGTGTTTAATATCATTAGGAATTTTCAACGTATTTAATTTACTAGAATTCTCAGCTTGTTCTATACTCCAAATATAAACACCATCTTTTTTCAAGTTTTTAATTACTAAACTAATGTCTTTTTGATACTCCCAGTCCACACTCTCAGTTGAGCCTAATGCGGTTTTTTGAATATCTTTATTAGGAGGAGAAGCTGTAATTCCACAAAGAATTATTTTTTCAATAATAAAAGCATCGGCAGTTCTAAAAATAGATCCAATATTATTTAAACTTCTAATATCATCCAAAATTATAATTAGGGGCGTCTTTGGGATTTGTTTAAACTCTTTTACATCTATTCTACCAAGTTCATTATTTTTTAATTTTCTCATTTATTAATTAAGAATGTTTTTTACAAAGTAAAAGATTAAATTTCTAAATAATAGTAAATTAGCTTAGAATCAATTTAAACGTGAAAAAAGAGGTTAAAAAAGTAACTCCATTAATGAAACAGTATAATAAGATTAAGGGTAAATACCCTGATGCTTTATTATTGTTTCGAGTCGGAGATTTTTACGAAACTTTTCATGAAGATGCAGTTAAAACATCTAAAATCTTAGGTATTGTTTTAACCAAAAGAGGGGCTGGAAGTAATAGTGAAACTAAATTAGCAGGCTTCCCTTATCATTCATTAAATACCTACCTGCACAAATTAGTAAAAGCTGGAGAAAGGGTAGCTATTTGTGATCAGTTAGAAGACCCCAAAACAACCAAGACTATTGTAAAAAGAGGAGTTACTGAACTAATAACACCTGGAGTTTCTTTAAATGATGGGATTTTAGAAAAAAAATCAAATAATTTTCTTGCCTCGATTTATAATTTAAAAGATTATTATGGTATTTCTTTCTTAGATATATCAACCGGAGAATTTTTAGTTTCTCAGGGAAACATAGATTATATAAAAAACTTACTTCAAAGTTTTGATCCAAAAGAAATTTTGATTTCTAAAAAACATAAAAAGGAGTTTAATTCACTTTTTGGAGACTACATATCTATATTTTATTTAGAACAGTGGGTATATAACAAAGATTTTGCTTTAGAAAAAATTAAAAATCAATTCCACGTTTTAAATCTTAAAGGATTTGGAATAAAAGAAGATAATCTTGGGATAATTGCTTGTGGATCAATTTTACATTATTTAGAGGAAACACAGCATTCTAATTTATCACATATCACCAATATTAATAAGATTATTGATAAAGATTTTGTTTGGATGGATCGATTTACAATGATAAATCTAGAGCTTTTAAGGTCAAATAATAAAGACGGAATTTCACTAATTAATGTAATTGACTATAGCTCTACTTCAATGGGTGGTAGAATGCTAAAAAGATGGATAATTCACCCTATTATAGACTTAAAAGAATTAGAATTTAGACATCAATGTGTAGATTATTTTGTCAAAAATAATAATGATTTAGATAAAGTTTGTACTATACTAAAATCATTTAGTGATTTAGAAAGAATCATGGCAAAAGTGGCGACTTCTAAAATAAGTCCTAGGGAATTAATTCAATTAAAAAACAATTTAAAATCAATTAAGCCATTAAAAAAACTTTTGGATTCGAGTTCTAATGAATTTATTCAAAAAATCTCAAATTCATTGAATTTATGTGAAAAGTTAATTGATATTTTAGAAAAGACTCTGGATGAAGAAGCTCCTGTAAGTGTTTCTAAAGGAAATGTCGTCAATAGAGGATTTAATCTAGAACTAGATCAATTAAAAGATTTGTCTAAATCTGGAAAAAATTATTTAACTGAAATTCAAAATAGAGAGATAGAGAATACTGGAATTAGCTCTTTAAAAATTAGCTTTAATAATGTTTTTGGTTATTATTTAGAAGTTAGAAATCTCCATAAGGACAAGGTGCCTGAAGATTGGGTTAGAAAACAAACTCTAGTTAATGCAGAAAGATATATAACTCACGAACTCAAAGACTATGAATCAAAAATCTTAGGGGCTGAAGAAAAAATATTGTCATTAGAAACCCAAATTTTTAATGATTTAATATTAAAATTAAGACCATTTATTCCAGTTATTAAAACAAATTCTCATTGGCTAGCTGTTCTAGATTGTTTATGTGGTTTTGGAGTATTAGCTCAAAAAATGAATTATTCATTTCCTGTAATTAATAATTCTAACAAAATAAAAATTATTGAAGGCAGACATCCTGTAATAGAATCAAAATTGCCATATGAAAATCCATATATTCCTAATGATATTTCTATATGTAATGATTCTAACCAAATTTTAATGATTACTGGTCCAAATATGTCTGGTAAATCTGCAATTTTAAGACAAACTGCACTAATTGTATTATTGGCTCAAATTGGAAGTTTTGTTCCTGCAAAAAGAGTAGAAATGGGCTTTGTAGATAAGATTTTTACTAGGGTTGGAGCAAGTGATAATATTTCTATTGGTGAATCTACTTTTATGGTAGAAATGAATGAAGCTGCTGCGATTATAAATAATATTTCTAATAAAAGTTTGATTTTATTAGACGAGATAGGAAGAGGAACAAGTACTTATGATGGTATTTCTATAGCATGGGCAATGGCGGAGTTTTTACATGATCATCCTTATAAACCTAAAACATTATTTGCTACTCATTATCATGAAATTAATATGATGGCAGATACATTTGAAAGAATTAATAATTTTAATGTTTCGGTGAAGGAAACTGATGATAATGTGATTTTTTTAAGAAAATTAGTGCCTGGAGGAAGTGCTCACAGTTTTGGAATTCATGTTGCAAGTATGGCGGGAATGCCAAAACAGCTTATTTCATCAGCAA
>TARA_B110000444_G_scaffold261368_1_pt1 | contig 10177 bp, 7 predicted proteins | sample TARA_B110000444 | Tara Oceans TARA_B110000444 (sample SAMEA4398370) | marine metagenome | biome: Polar Biome; feature: [SRF] surface water layer (ENVO:00010504); material: water (ENVO:00002006), including particulate matter (ENVO:01000060) such as... | depth 5 m
CCGGTACGCGAACGAAGAACTTATGCACCGACTTTAGATATTGAAAATTTCGACCTTAGTGAATCTGATTTAGAAACAATTTTTGAAGCGGGCAATCAATTAGGAATAGGCCCTTCGAGCTTAAAGTCAATAATTGCACATTTAGAAGAGACGTATTGCAACAGCATCAGCGTTGAGTATATGTACATGCGCCAGCCTAAGAGAGTGAATTGGATTCGTGAGCATATTGAGCTGGGTAATCGTAAAATATTTACGGGAGAGGATAAACTCCATATTCTTAAAAAGATAGGTCAGGCAACTCTCTTTGAGGAGTTTCTTCATAAGAAATTTGTAGGCCAAAAACGTTTCTCCCTTGAAGGTGGAGAATCACTAATTCCAGCTCTTGATTCCCTAATTGAATACGGAACAGATAACGGTGTGAAAGAGGTCATAATAGGAATGGCTCATAGAGGACGGTTGAGTACTTTAGCTCATGTCTTAGGTAAATCTTATTCAGATATATTTAGTGAATTTCAAGGCAAAGGTTACGGTTCAGAAGATGATTTTGAGGGTGATGTGAAATATCATTTGGGCTATTCAAAAACTCAAATAGCAGATTCAGGGAAAGAGATCTCAATTACGCTTGCCCCTAATCCTTCCCATTTAGAAGCTGTTGACCCTATTGTCCTCGGAATTGCTAGGGCACGCATAGACGAACTGGATGGTGATGAATCAGCGGTTCTTCCTGTTTTGATTCATGGAGATGCTGCTATTGCAGGCCAAGGAATTGTTTATGAGGTAGCTCAAATGTCTGGCCTCGTTGGATACAGTACTGGTGGAACTGTACATATTGTCGTTAATAATCAGGTAGGATTTACAACGAACTACTTAGATGGTAGAACATCTACATACTGTACTGATGTGGGTAAGGTAAATCAGAGTTTGATATTCCATGTAAATTCAGATGATTCAGAAGCTGTTGTTCAAGTCATGAGCATTGCGATTCAGTACAGACAGGAATTTAAAAAGGATGTTTATGTTGATCTTCTCGGGTATAGAAAGTACGGTCATAACGAGGGCGATGAGCCTAAGTTTACTCAACCGAAACTATACAAGGCTATAGCACACCACTCTTCACCTTATGAGATTTATCTTAATAATCTAGTCTCAGAAGGCACCATCACAGTTGCACAAGGAACTGAAATACAGACTGCACAAAAGGAGTTGATGGAGAAGGGATTCACAACTGCAAAAAACAAAAAGAATAATTATATTGAGAATTTTTTAGAGGAAACATGGAAGGGGTACCGTCCAGCAAAAACCTCTGAACTTACTACGTCTCCAGATACAAGTTACCCGGAAAAAACCCTGAGACAACTAGGTGATAAACTTAGCACACTTCCCTCTGATAAGAAATTTTTCCGTAAAGTCTCTAAGCTCCATAATGATAGGGCTAAAATGATTGCTACAGATAAACTTGATTGGGGTTTAGGTGAGCAACTTGCTTATGCGACTCTGCTAAAGGAAGGGCATCCAGTTAGAATTAGTGGACAAGACGTAGAACGAGGAACATTCTCACACAGACATGCTGTCATTAAAACTGAGGATAACGAAGACGAGGTTATTCTGTTAAACACCTTGAGCAAGAACCAGGCTAAGCTTAGCATTTACAACTCTCTGTTGTCAGAATATGCTGTATCTGGCTTCGACTTTGGTTATGCCTTTGCGAGGCCTAATGGTCTAACGATTTGGGAAGCTCAATTTGGAGATTTCAATAATGGAGCTCAGATTATTTGGGATCAATTCCTAAGTACTACGGAGGAGAAATGGAAGACCATGAATGGGCTTACCCTTCTTCTCCCTCATGGTTATGAAGGAATGGGTGCTGAACACAGTTCTGGACGTATGGAAAGGTTTCTGACTCTATGTGCTGGAGGTAATATGATTGTAGCGAACTGTACTACTCCATCTCAAATGTTCCACATCTTGAGGCGTCAGGTCATTAGACCATTTAGAAAGCCTCTGATTATATTTACTCCAAAGAAACTTTTGCGCTACCCTAAAGCTGTCTCTTCAATAGCAGATCTTGCAAACGGTAAGTTTAAAGAAGTTATTGACGACCCTAGGATGTCCATAGCATCATCAGCTAAAAAAGTTAATACTGTATTTCTTTGTACTGGAAAAATCTATTACGAAGTTCTTGAGAGGTTAGAATATGATGAGAAACAGACAGCTTCCAATCTAGCATTTGTTCGATTGGAACAAATTTACCCATTTCCACAAGATGCAATTGATAAAATTGTTGCTAGATACGGTCAAGGAACTAAGGTGATATGGTTACAAGAAGAACCCATGAACATGGGTGCTTGGCCCTTTATGTCCTTGAATTATCAGGGGGAAATATCAAGATCTATTACACGTCCTGCTAGCGGATCAACTGCAACGGGCTCTCCGGTTATTTCTGCTAGACGCCAAGATGCTATCTTAGACGCAGTAATGAAGTACTCAATAGATTAATTTTGACTTTAATCACCATTTCGAAATCTATAAACTATGCCCATACTTGACATGAAAGTCCCTAGTCCGGGAGAAAGTATATCAGAAGTAGAGATCGCAGCTTGGTTAGTTAGCGATGGTGATTACGTAGAGAAAGACCAAGCAATTGCCGAAGTAGATTCAGACAAAGCTACTCTTGAGCTTCCTGCAGAAATGGCAGGTGTTATTACAATTAAGGTCGAGGAAGGTGAAGTAGTTCTTGTGGGTAATGTGTGTTGCACGATTGATACGGATGCTAAGCCCCCTAAAGGCTTCAAGTCTCCTCCAAAACCGACTGAATCAATTACACCAGAGAAGCCTGTGGTAAAAGAGTCACCGGTTCTAGCTAAGCCCGTAGCTAAGCCAGATAATCATTCTACAGGTCACCCAAGTCCTGCAGCCAGAAAAATCATGTCTGACAAAGGAATTTCTTCCGGTGCTATTTCTGGATCAGGAAGAGATGGTAGATTGTTAAAACAGGATGTTCTGGCTGCTTTAGCTGCAGGATTCGATCCTACATCAGCATTTGCCAAAGGAGGATGGAATGGAAGTCGTGATACTCGAAGAGAGAGGATGTCTATGCTTCGTAGAAAGGTCGCTGATCGTCTTGTAGGCGTGAAAAACGAGACTGCTATGCTCACCACTTTTAACGAAGTGAACATGAAGCCTATTATGGACCTTAGGAAAAAGCACAAGGAGACATTTAAAAAGCAGTTCGGAGTTGGTCTAGGTTTTATGGGTTTTTTCACAAAAGCTGTCACAACGGCTCTTTCAGAGTACCCTGGCGTAAATGCAATGATAGATGGTAAGGAGATGATCTTTCATGATTATGCTGACATATGCATAGCTGTAAGTTCACCTAAAGGCTTAATGGTTCCAGTAGTCAGAAATGCTGAAGCGATGTCACTTGCTGAAATTGAAGCTGAAATCAAGCGTTTAGCAATTAGAGCTAGAGATGGTGTTTTGACAGTTGATGAGATGCAAGGCGGAACGTTTACAATTACTAATGGTGGAGTGTTCGGATCGATGCTCTCAACACCGATTATTAATCCTCCACAGAGTGCAATCTTAGGAATGCATAATATAGTTGAGCGTCCAGTAGCTATAAATGGAAAAGTAGAAATACGACCAATTATGTATGTAGCTCTTAGCTACGACCATAGAATTGTTGACGGTAAAGAATCAGTTAGCTTTTTATACTTAGTTAAAGAGTTACTAGAAAATCCTGAACGAATGCTTTTCGGTGGAAAGAACCCTGCGGAAGTCCTTCTAGGATTGTAAATCGTTGCTTTCTTAACCTTCTAGTATCCAGCTAATCCATTTTGGATTCCTTCTTGCCACGCAAGAATCCCTCCCTTAAGATTTACAAGGTTTTTATAGCCGTGTTCATCTTTAAGTATTCGTATCACATTTTCTGATCTTTTTCCTGACCGATACTGAATGACTACAGGTTGGTCCATTGAAACACGGTCAAGAGATTTAGTAATACCTCCTTGAGGAATTTATTCTCCTCCCATTTCAACTATTTTGAATTCATATGGTTCGTTCACATCAATTATTGGAGCTGTCTTTTTTTTGAGATAAAAAAAGAGCCTCCGAGGTTAGTCGGAGGCTCTTAATGGATACGGTTCTATTACTTAACTATTGTATGTACACATTTAAGTTGCCTTCTTTAGAGTAACAATAGTAACAACATGTATTAAACTTAAATAGCATGAAACAAATATGAATCAATAAACCCATTAGTCAAAATGAATCTTTAATTTTCTTCGACAGACTGTCTAATAAGGTCGACATATGTACTTATCGTAATATTTTAAATCTCTCAGCATCAAGCCTCAGAAGGATGAATATTAGGACAGTGAAACCTATCAATGATGAGCCACCGTAACTAAAAAAAGGAAGTGGTATACCTATTACAGGCGCTAATCCTAGCGCCATTCCTATATTTACTAAGAAGTGCATAAAGAGTATACTAGCAACACCATAGGCATATATCCGAGTGAATTTCGACCTCTGCCTTTCAGCAATATATAACACTCTAAGAAGAAGAATCATAAAAAGTATTACGACCGTGGAAGTTCCTAAAAAGCCCCATTCTTCTCCAACAGTACAAAATATAAAATCGGTTTCTTGCTCGGGCACGAAGCTATAAGCAGTCATTGGCCCACACATCCACCCTTTTCCATTACCCCCCCCACTGCCTATTGCAGCTTTTGCATGTCTAATATTATAATCCGCGTCTGGGTTACTCACATCAATACCGAATAAAACATGTATGCGTTCTCTTTGATGAGGCCTCAATACTTTTTCCATGCCCATATGAAGCCCACAGCTAAATAATAGTCCAGCTATTAGTGACATAATGCCCCAGCGAGTAATGTTTTTCCTTCTTCTTGGAACAGTTGCATCTCTTATGACAAATAATACTAAGCTTCCTAAAACCAACCATATCAACCAAAACAAACCTATCCCAGACCAAACACCAGTCCAGGGGTAATTGAATTGAGTAACTCCTATGATTATTGTGGCAATAGCTAAAATAATGGACGCAAACCCTAGGATTAGGACATTCCCAGAAAGGCCTTCTCTATATAGTACGAAAACGAATCCTACAAATACTACTACAGTTCCAGCATCTGGCTGTAATAGAATAAGACCAGCAGGAAGAGCAATAAGAATAATAGAAACCACTCTAGAAATAAAGCTTTTCCATTTAGTTGAGTCTTGGGATAAATACCAAGCTAGCACTAATGCAGTCGTAGGTTTTGCGAATTCACTTGGCTGTAAACCAAAGCCCCCAAGTGCAAACCAAGATCTAGCTCCACCTATCTTTTTACCTATAATTAAAACCGCCACAAGAAGCATTAACGTAGCTATGTATTGCAAAACAGACGTTCTAATAAAGAACTCAGACTCTATGTTGATGATTAAGAAAGCAAGTATAAAACAAACCCCTATCCACATTAATTGCTTACCGGCCTTTCCGCTCCAATCTATCAATTCAATGACCTCAATATTTGATGCGGCGCTAATAATATTTACCCACCCAAAAAACACAAGCAATACTACTATCAGTGCTAATACCCAGTCAAAGTTTTTTAATATTGATGAAGGATGTCTACTCATTCTTCCCAATTTATAATTCTGTTTTCAGCATTGATGTCTGAGATGGAATCTGTTAGGTAGCTTTCAATTAAGAGGCCGGCGATAGGAGCAGCCCACGACCCACCACCACCAGCGTACTCTACATAGACACTTATAGCTATCTGGGGGTTGTCTCTTGGAGCAAATGCCATGAAAGCACTGTGATCCTCAAGATCCTTGTTTTGGACTGTTCCAGTTTTCCCACAAATAGTAATCCCCTCAACTCTTGCCCTCCATGCCGTCCCAGAGGGGTCTTCAATTACGAGCTGCATAGCATCAATAACCGGTTCAAATAAACCTTCATCAATATTTACAAAATGAATCCTGTCTGTACTAGACGGCTTTCCCCTGCCACCTACATCTCTTACGGCGTGGGGTTCATGATAAAAACCTCTGTTAGCAATAATACAGGCTAGGTTAGCCATCTGGAGTGGTGTTGTCAATACTTCACCTTCACCGATTGAAATGGAATATATAGTTGAATATCCCCAATGATATTTACCATAAATTCCGTCATAATAATTCACATCTGGAATCGACCCTCCTCTAGTACCCGGAAGGTGTCCGCCTAGATTTGACCCAAACCCAAACTCAAGGATCCTATCTCTCCAATGAGCTAGACCTAGAGCCGCATCCTTTAGTTTATTATCGTCCTTTCCTCGTTGTACAACTCTACCCATAACTTCTCTAAAATAAGGGTTACAGGAGTGAGTAATAGCCTCGGTTAAGTTGTCGGCAGTATGCGCTCCGTGACAATTAATGATAGACCTGTCACAATTAATGACGGTTCTTTGAGTAATTACTCCTTCATCAAGAGCTATAAGACCCTGAACCATTTTAAAAATCGAACCCGGTCTATAAGTACCCCTCAAGGCTCTGTTGTATAGTGGCTTATGTGGGTGATGGTTGAGGCTGTCATAGACCACACCCCTTCTCGTCCCTGTCAAATCGTCTGAATTATAGAACGGCGCAGAAACTATAGCTAATATCTCTCCGGTTTGAGGTTGAATAGCCACAACACTTCCGCGTTTACCTCTAAGTAATTTCTCAGCATATTCCTGTAATGCTAAATCCAACGTTAGGGTGATGTCTTTACCCGTAATGGGCATCGTATCTAGGTCTGAAAGTGTTTTCTGCACATTATTTCTAACATCCACGATATGTTGTCTCGATCCAGGAACGCCGCGAAGTTGGGATTCAAACTTTGACTCTAATCCAGATTTACCTTTATATGAGCCTAGTCTATAAAAGGAGTCAGAGTTTAAGTCATCTCTATCCGCTTCTCGATATTCACCTATTAAATGCCCGGAGACTCCAGCCACATTAGATCGGATAGATCTTGTTCTGTAATCAATCCCGGAGAATCTCCACAGTTCTTTTGAAATTAAAGCGAACTCTTTAGGATTTAATTGTTTGACAATAATTGATGGCACATATCTAGAATACTTAGCGGCCTTTTCTAACTGTAGGATTAAATCGTCGACATCCCAGTTTATCAATTGGGCAAATGCAATAGTATCAAAATCGAGGGCTCTTCTAGAGGTATAAACCAAGTCATAACTACCAATGTTTGTTACTATTAACTCTCCATGTCTGTCTAGAAATTGACCTCTGATTGGATCTAGAGTTTGACGTTCTTCGGTTAACATTCCAGCATAGTTAGACCAGTGCTCTGAGGTGATCTGAAGACTGAATAATCTCACAATGAATATGGATGATATTATAATAATAATACCACTAAAAACAAAGGGTCGGCGTTTAAGTTCTTGACTACTCATGACCAAGGGTATGCACTTACTTTAGAGCGTTTGGTCTTGCTAGCTAAACCTATAAGACCATGCGTTAAAACAAGTATCGCAAGAGTTAAACTAGTTGATAGGGATGCTTTGCCCAATGCCTCTAAAGCAAATCCCAGCTGTCCACTTTCAATAAAAAATATCGAGAAGGAATATACAAATGTGAGTAAAAAGGAATAGATGATATATCGAGTCCACCCATCCTTAAAACCGATGATTACATGTCCCTTTTGAAAACCTTCTCTAGGAGAAACGAGGCTGGCTATATTAGGTAATGCTAGCCCTAAAAGTGTACCAGCTGCCATATGTAATCCCCCTGCAAGCATAAACAAGTCTATGCAGATCCCTGTGAGAGCTCCGATGAGCAAATAACTAGTTTTATTCCAACCAACCGGTAGCATAGTCAATCCGTATAAGTGAAAGAAAACGATAGCCCACCCTCCTGAAAAAATAGCGAATCTAAAAACAGCGATTTGCAGTATCACTGCTAATGTCAAAAGAATTAATGCGTTTATGATTTCCCTCATTCTATTGATTTAATTAAAGAGTCAACAGATAAGTTGTCTGAATTCTGAATGAACTCTACATATCTAATGCTGTAGAAATCAGCTCCTAGCTCAATGGAAATAGTTTGGAAATTATCGTCATCATCGGATTTAACTTGTAGGACGGTTCCGATTTCTAGACCAGGAGGGAACACTCCTTGGAAGCCTGTTGTGATAACAGAATTGCCGGGAAGAATTAAAGCTGCTTTGAATACATCTCTAATAGTGCCCTTTGTTAAATCTTCACCATCCCAAGTGAGAACGCCTTCGGGACCATCACTATTGATTCTAACACTCCAACTAGGTTTTCTATGAGTTAGAGGAAAGACAAGGGCTTTGTCATCAGTTATCTCAACTACTCGCCCTGCAACAAATCCTTTATCAAGCATCCCCGCCCCAATATTGATTCCATCAACTAATCCTTTATTCACGACTATGAGATTGTTTTTTTTATGTGTTGTAGAATAAATTACTTCAGCAGGTATTGTATACCATTTTTCATAAGGACTATCATATTCAAACTCCTCAATACAGTCTATACCCGCATTTTCAAGAAGTCTTAGATTCTCTGATCTTAGCTTCGAAAGTTCTGTGTTTAAGGCACTGTTAGTTGAGTCGAGAGTTTTGAAGCTTTCTAATCGACCTAACGCATACATCCAAGCGTCGGACATCTCAATACCCATAGATGCCATTCTGTTTTTATGCATTGCATGAGAAGAAGCTAGCCAACTAATTGCAATGATCTCCAGCAACACAAAAACCACCATCCTGTGATTCTTAACGATAAGATTAATGAGATTTATCACAACAGTTCCGCTGAGGTTATTCTCTCATAAGGAATGGGAACCTATCAATGTTCTTTAGAGCTATAGCAGTTCCTAATGCAACTGCGTGAAGAGGGTCTTCGGCAATATGTACAGGAAGCTTTGTTCGTGCAGAAATACGGGAATCAAGCCCTCGTAAGAGGGCGCCTCCTCCAGCTAGGTAAATCCCTGTTCTGAATATGTCAGCACTAAGCTCGGGTGGGGTTTGGTTTAAAGCAGTGTGAATAGCATCCTCAATCTTACTTATACTCTTGTCCAAAGCTTGAGCAATTTCTGAATAAGTCACAATGATTTCCCTGGGGTGTCCCGTTAGTAAATCCCTTCCAAGTACTGAATAATCATCTGGCGGATTCTCTAGTTTCGTCAATGCAGCTCCCACATTGATTTTCACATTTTCTGCAGTTCTCTCGCCTATCAGCATGTTGTGTTGACGGCGCATATAGTCAACGATGTCTTTCGTGAATTCGTCTCCAGCGATTCGAATGTTTGTATCAGTGACGATTCCACCTAACGCAATTACCGCAATTTCAGAAGTTCCTCCACCAATGTCAACTATCATGTTTCCCATAGGTTCCTCCACATCAATACCTATTCCAATAGCGGCTGCCATAGGCTCATGAATTAGATACACAACTTTCCCACCAGCATGTTCAGCACTATCCTTGACAGCGCGTTTCTCTACATCAGTTATTCCAGATGGAATGCAAATCACCATTCGGTGTGATGGTGTGAACCAAGACTTTTTATTTTCATTAATCATGGCTATCATGCCCATGATCATTTGTTCGGCTGCAACGAAATCAGCAATAACGCCATTTCTTAATGGTCTTATAGTGATTATGTTCTTATGTGTCTTACCCTGCATCTGTTGGGCAAGCCTTCCGATAGCAACGACGTTGCCAGTTTTGATGTCTTGCGCAACGATTGATGGTTGATCTACTACTACTTTATCTTGGTAGTAAATGATAGTGTTTGCAGTCCCCAAATCGATGGCGATATCCTGCGTAAAGAAATTAAAAAGACCCATACTCAAATTTACATTCTCTACGCCGCAAATTGCGCCTAGAAAACACCTAATTTACTAGAAGTGGATAAGTTGTGATAAAAGTTGAAAACGTTGACTTTTTATGTCAATACGTTGTTAGAAACTCTAGTGACGGAAATGTCTAGTTCCTGTTGTGTACATAGCTAATCCAAGCTCATTACACGCATCAATTGATTTAGAATCATTGATAGATCCACCAGGTTGTATAACGTGCTTTATTCCAGCTTCTGCTGCAAGAGTAACACAGTCTGGGAAAGGAAAAAATGCATCAGATGCCATAGCCGATCCCTCTAGAGAAAGGCCTAA
>TARA_B110000444_G_scaffold260437_1_pt1 | contig 10141 bp, 8 predicted proteins | sample TARA_B110000444 | Tara Oceans TARA_B110000444 (sample SAMEA4398370) | marine metagenome | biome: Polar Biome; feature: [SRF] surface water layer (ENVO:00010504); material: water (ENVO:00002006), including particulate matter (ENVO:01000060) such as... | depth 5 m
TTGACAGTCTCTGAAAAGATTATAACACCATCTGTGTCTATCTCGAATGATGCAAGTACACTCGCGGTTGGTCTCGCGAATGACAATGTAGTGAAAGTGTTTAAGTACTCCAACGATACTTGGGGTGAGGTGGCCAGTTTAACAGGTACTGGACAATTTGGGGATCAACTTGTATTGACGAGGGATGGTAATTCTTTAGCTGTGAGTGCACCAGGGAGTGGTGAAATATTCTTGTATGATACTTCGACGAGTTCGGTCACCCCAAAAGCGAATACTTTACAGAATACATCAGTTCATTCGAATGGGAATTTTGGATATTCTTTGGGTTTGAGTGATGACTGCACACGTTTATTTATAGGTGACCCAGATTATTCAAATGATGTTTCTGATATAACTCGTGACACCGGTAGAGTTGTGATAAAAGAATACGACACTGCAATTGACTCGGGTGGAACTGGTTTACCACTAGGATTTTCTTTAGGGACTGAAATTGAAATCACGAGAGGTGGGACCCTACAGGTGGCGACTGATAGACACACGAGATTTGGTGAATCATTAGATGTCTCTGGTGATGGGACACGATTGATCGCGAGTCGTTTTGGTTTATTGGATACCTCATTTAGTGGAGATCCGTATACTAATCTAGAAATATCAGAATTGTGGGACCGGAACTCTCAAACTGGAAACTGGTCTAAAAAGAATTTACAGTCACTAGTGCCTATTGTGACAGGTAGTATATCTTCAGGGAATAGTGAACAGTATTATCAATCCCCGATTGTCAAAATATCAGATTCTGGAGATTATTTCTTCTACGGTGTTTCAGAACCTTCAAACACATCGTATGGATCCAATGTTGCATTGACCGCAACGCAACAATACTTTAGTCCCATACTTACACTAAATGGTGCTCCAACAGTAGAAATTATTATAGGTTCACCATATACTGAACTCGGATGTACTTCAGATGACTCGAACGACACTATAGTCATCACTGATAACATCGTTAACACTGTTTTGGGTGTATATACAGTTAGATACACTGTAACGAGATTTGGTCTTTCGAATTTTATAGAAAGAAAAGTCTCTGTAAAAACATCAGATACTGCACCAACTATAACACTTATAGGTGATTCTGTCATCAATATCACTCAACCGGTTGTGTATACAGAACCAAATCCAGCGGCGACTGCGGTTGGTGGTATTTTGGAAACGTATGGGTCCCCCCCCAACGGTTCCACGAGTGGAACATTTACGATGCGATATGTTGTTAGAAACACATTTGGGACAGCAACTGTTCAGAGAACAATAACAATTTTGCCTGATACTACACCACCAGTAATTACACCATGGGGTGGGGATGTTACTCACAAATTCAACACGGCATACAACGACCCTTCGTATATTGGGTCTGATGGTAACGAGTCTATTCTTGTAACCATTCCATCTTACGTGATTACAATTTCTAATATACCGTTATACCGTGGTATTAATCTGATTACTTACTCAGCAATTGATCAAGCTGGAAACATTGGCACTTATGTGAGAAATGTTGATGTAAAAGATGGCATGGAGGCTACCACAATACAACAACAATTGGATGATAGTTATTATTCTGCTATCTCAAGTGATGGAAGTAGGCAAGCTATAATTAGAAAAGCAACTAACGATGTGGTTATTTATGGAGTTCCTGCATCATCCATACAGCTGCAACTGTCAGGATTTGGGTCTATGGAGGGACAAATGGTAAAACTCTCTTCTGATGGTACTGTTATGGCTTTTACAGCATCTGACGGTGTGCGCGTATACGCGAATGGGGTTGAACGACTTGCGGCAGTCAGTAGATTTGTCGAACCCGGGTCATCTATGTATCACATAGAGTTATCGAATGATGGTGACACCATTGCCGTATCTTATCCTGGGGGGAATACACAATACTTGGAGGAGGTTGTGATCTTTAGGTGGAATTCTACACAGTATGTTGAGGATCATAGTATAGCAAATGCAAGTTCTGTGGTAACAGGTTTGGGTGATACGATATCGTTAAGCTCTAATGGAAACCGTCTAGCTTTGGGCTCTTCTAAAGCTGGTGGTGGGTCAGGGTCAACCATCTCGTCTACTATATACTCATTTGCAACTCCCAGTCCTACATTAGATGGTGTAGAAAACTGGTATGCTGGGACTCAAAGGAGTTATAGACTTACGAGATACGGTGTAGGTGGTTCAAATAACACAATGTATTGGTCGGTTACCTTGGGAGCTTCGTGGTCTGTATCGTGGGAATGGTATATATATGGTCCTAGATGGGGTGGTGCTGATGACATGCGTTTGATTTACTTTGCGACGAACCCCATAACGGCGTATCAAGCTTCCGTTCATAACGGGTACAATAATTTCTATGAATTTTGGCAGGGTGATTCACATCAGATTAGAGATAATAATGATGTATACAAAAAAAATGCTAATGTGTACTATCCATTATCTAGGTGGTTGAATGTTGACGTTTCATATGACAATGGTGTCATGACATCTACAGTTAAAAATGGAAATACTGTGATATCCAAAATTACTCACGACTTTGGGACTGCACACCAGAACTTATACGGGGTACAAACATATTTTGGATTTTCGGGAAGAACAGGTGGTGTTTCGTCTACACAATACATTAGAAACATAAATCTTAAGACCTCACAGGAGAAAACTGGACAGATTGAAGTATACGATAGGAATGGTGCCAACAGCTGGAGCCAAGTTGGTGGAGATATTCAAGGTGGTTTAGAAAACCAGGGATTGGGAAAGAATGTGAAATTGTCTGGGGACGGTTCCACAATTTTCAATAAAAATGAAGGACTCGATGCTAACGGACAAAATGTGTCAGTATTCGCATTGAATTCTGGAACATGGACAAAAAATAGCACATTGATAGATAATTTAAATACACGAACAGTATTGACAGGTAACACCCACGAATTAATAGACATAAGTGATGATGGATCTTTACTGATTTACTCTAAAGGAACTGGTAGTGAAAAGTATGTGTCACACACTTCTGGTTTATCCACCAAATACATAGATGGTTACAAACTGGAGAGTGGTGTATATAAAAATAGTCTCACTATCCCAGAGTCATCATCATCACCCACTAAACACGTGGGAGTGACGGGTGACGGGTCTACGATTTTAATACACAATGACGACGGAATTGTATTACACAGTGTCACAGACACAGTTTTCAACCCGGTGATTACATTAACTCATAAAAATGATTCTGACACACTCCGTGTCTCCACATATACAGAACAGGGAGCTACATCGAACGTGACGGATGGTTCCTCTGTAGTAGTAGGGGGTGATACAGTTACTAATACACCGGGGACATATAGAGTGAGATATAGTGTTACAGATAGTCTTACAAGTAAATCTGCACATAGAACTAGAACTGTAGTAATTATTTAATAGTATTTACAACTCAAAAGTTTTTACTTAGTGTCAAGGAGTTTACTCTCCCTGAGCTTTTCCATCAACTTGGGACCGACGGTCTGGCCATGACGAAATCGATAAAGTGCGTTCTTCAACTGGTGGTGTGCGATGTTTTTTTTGTAGTGTTCCCTTGACTTTTGACGATAATAATCCACATGGCTCTCACGCCACATCTTATTGTACGCAGCTTTATTTGGGTTGTAGGCAACCATTATAACTACGGAATTGTATTTTCCTAAATTATAACTTCACTTAGGTCCGTTTTCACTTAGGTCCGTTTTTTCGGGGGTTTATAAATCACACCTAAGTCGGCCTATTCCCCGTATATTCCATCCCCACAAGATGACTGTCTCCATTTTCAACTACATCCGTGAACTCGAGGAACTCCATGCTGAGTCTCGTTTGAAGCTTGACCAACTCAAGAATTTGCTCAAAGAAAGCAATGAAGAAACTGTCCATGCACTTCTCGGACGTCCCGACAGTTTATACGATACGACTTCCAATCCCGTAACGTTTCTTTGCACCAATCACGGTATCGCTGAACGTCTCCGTGAACTTGGTGATATGACTTCTGATTTTTACAAGGATGCAACATACAAGCGAGCTGCCACCATTATCGAGAACCTCCCCAATCAGGTACAGAATGGTGAGAGTGTTGTGGAACTCAACGGGATCGGTAGATTTATCGCTTCTAAGATTGACGAATACCTCGACGAATTGGATTCTGATTACGAAGAATCAGTTGCTTCCGATGACATTATGGAGTCTGAAGAGGAGGACCAGGAAGAGGAAGAGTCTGAAGCCTCTGAGGAGTCCGAAGCCTCTGAGGAGTCCCAAGAAGAGGAGGAGTCTGAAGAGGAGGAGTCTGAAGAGGAAGAGTCCCAAGCCTCCGAGGAGTCCCAAGCCTCCGAGGAGTCCCAAGCCTCCGAGGAGTCCCAAGAATTCCCCAATCCCCACAACATGGGAATTTATGACATGCTCATGCGTTCCCGGCGGGGGGTAGGGAGTATGAGCAAGAAGAATGAATACCTTCTAGCTGCAGAAGATATTTGGACTCTTCCACGTGCACTTAAAAATAATCCTTCAGACCTAAACTCCTATTGTATTCCCGGTGATATCGCTGAAAAAATCGAAGAGTTTATGAATTCCAATGAGGAACTCGTGGGAATCTTTTTAAAAATGGGAAATCTCGACGATAATGTTTTCAAGTGTAAAGCGTACTGGAGGGCATCGGATACTCTGAAAACTTTACCCGATAAGATTGAATACGGTTATCAGGTCAGGAATTTAGATGGTTTTGGTAAATCTATTTGTGCAATGATCGACGAGTTTAGGGAAACTGGGACAGTCAAACGTCTCGATGAGATGAGGTCTCAACCCCCAAAACAAAGCGCTCAGCTGAAAAAATTCCTACGAAAGAGACAAATTCGGTGCCGTTAAGGTGTACAAAGGGGAGTTGCTCCGATAGGCTACTACTTGAGCCCAACTCAGTGAGAGTGTACATATGAGAAGCATTTAAATATTCATAAAAACTATATGATCCCAGCAATCGCACGTAACACTATCATTTTTACGTGGTCTATAACTATATACGGTTTCATCGATTTTCATCGATTCTTGAAAGCACATAAAAGAGAAGGTCATAGACTATCTAGAGCATGATCTACCTCCAAGCAGTCGTGCAAACTCTTACATCCATGGGTCCCCAATACATCGTGAACACGTGTAATTGGTTAAAATGCGCACTTTATGACGCACCATTTCGCCTCTATTTGGACATCGAACTTGAGATTCAGTCAATTTTACGCCTAAGTGAAGCAGAAAAATAAGGAAATTCAAAATCATGACAACCCACGTTGTACCTTTCGTGACACCCTCCTACCTTGGGGTGACTGGTTTGGCAACAGACGACCTTCGTATCGCATTCCTTCAAGCCACTTCACCACTTTGTGCAGACGTTCAACGTAAAATCTGGCAGGAAGTATTGACTTGTACCGTACCGACTACCCCACCCCCGGCTCCCAGAAAATGCTCAAAAACCTGTTACAGGTAATCTTCGGTTTCATGGATTCTAGGAAAAAAAAATTATTCACTGATTATATGTTGACGCATCAGATTATCAAAACTAATAATGAATGTGGTGAAGATGTATACATTGCCATCGAAAAACAACACGATTCAAACTTGGATATACTTGTTACGAAGTGTAAACGACTCTTATCCTTCGTAGAAAGTCATGGTCTAGAACAAAAATATACACCCCTCCTCACCCAATTTGGAAATGAGATTGAAAATCACGTTCAAACGAAAATGAACATCGATCACCTATTTTCAAAATTTGAAAAAATCAAGAAAAAAATCAAAGGAAATTCCATGTCAAATTTCAACCTAAGTGAAAGTGAGTAGGACATGAGAGTACTCGTACCAACATGGACTTATTCCACAAAATCCAAGGCATTGTCGACAAAAACATGTGGAACTTCCCAGAGGGTGATTACTTGGAAATATGCAACACTGTCAAGGAATTACGAGACTTGGTCACACCCCCCACGTTTCTCTTGGATCAGAACCAACCCCTAATCCTCCCCCAATATGAATCGACCGATCAAGAGTTTTCGGACTTTCTCGAACACACGGAGGTTGGATTTTGGGCAGATCGAGACCATCCCCTAATGTTTCCAGAATACGAACCAACTCTTCCACAACCTTCACATTGGAGGAACCATATAGAGCAGTTGAGGGAACCAACTAATCGGGCATTAGAGGAACCAAGTAAACAGGAGCTGGAAGAATTCCTCCAAGAGTTACACGCAGAGTGGAGCACTACAGAGACTGATCAAAGATCTAGGTTTAGTTTTCGTGCGGAATAGCTTTTGTAATCCTAAGTGAACGAATGTATGAATCTATCTATATACACAATGGGATACGAGGACATCATAAGTAAGTATGAATGTGACATCGTCATCGAAGCTCTCGAGGAGATGAAAGAAGCTCCCCAAGAGGAGAAATCTTATATGTTTACGAGGTATATCTGTGCTCTCAGTTCACGAGGTAGAGATGATTTCTCCCCCCTCATTGAAAGACTAGGTCCACTTGGTCCGTTTAACCACCTATCACCGGAACTAAGTGACGTGAAAGATCAATATATACTGTCCTTATGTGGTGGAGACAGAGTATTTATGATGTTCATGATGATGTGAAGTGAAAGTTACTTAGACGATAGAGCTTTGATACATATAAGTGTAATATGGAAGATTTGAGGGATGTCCTGCAAATCATCGATCGTTACACAGACAAAATTTCAGACGGGGACTACCTAGAATTGTGCGACAAGTTGAAAAGGGCTTATAACAAAAAATCAGACCCTGAACACTTGTTTGATTATCAGAACTTCAGCATACCCCCAATCGGCAGTGACGAGCAAACTACGATGTACTTCTATGACTATTTCTATGAGCGGGCTATAGACTTGGATTTGGATTTCCTTGGTGGTCAAATGGACTATTTACACGGTGAATATGAAAAACATAAACCCCTAAAACGGTGCTCCCCGCGCATAAGAGAGCAGGTGAAGGAACACTTCTGTAACATCCAAGATGTGGATCGTTCACAATTGGATGAAACTCTACTGGATACCAAAAACTTCAATTACACATGCAAGGTTTTCATGCAACTAGAGAATAACTTTAGGTGGAAGTATAGGGAAGCAATCGAGAGAAGAATTAGGTTGTTAGAATCTTGCCAAGATAATTTGGCTGAAATTTGATACCTAAGTCAAAATGAACCTAAGTGAGTCTATTTTTTATGAAAACATAATTCCGTAACCAGATTCCATTATGGAGTTTCTCAAATCCCTAATGCAATCTGTAGATGATATCTCCCACACTATCCCAGATGGGACCTATTTGGAAATGTGTAACAACCTTAAATCCATCCACGGACTCATACCGAAAGTGAGCGACCCCCCTGTCACCGACAATCGGTCCATCCCGTTCCAAGTTGTTAACAATAACACCGTTGAAAGCGAAAGTGAAAGCGAAAGTGAAAGTGAAAGTGAAAATGACAGTGACAACGACTACGATGACCATGATGATCGTAGTTGGTCTCCAGAGTGGTATGATGAATGGACACAGAATGAGGGTTTTATGCGACGACTTGTGGCTGATATGAAGTTTGCCGACTCACAATTGAAGATATTGAAGCCCATTCAGCGCACTGTTAAGAAGGTCAAAGAGGCTGCCATTAAAGAATACTGTGAGGGTTTCAATAACGTTCCCAATTTGCCTACCTTTACTTTTGAAAACCTGGTCAACTCCCCAGAATGGGCAGATGTACTTCGAGTCAGTACAGGTGAGCAAACCGAATACCTGAAGAGTAAAGACTTTGAGAAAGAACTGTATGACGATTACAAGAGTGTTCAGAATCTTCGCATTGAGAGCCGTGCGTCATCTATGCGAGAATTGAAGAGAAACTTGGGGGTTGAGATTGATAATTTGAGGGAACGACAGAACTTCTTACAGTCCAATTACAACTTGTAAGTTTGTGTACACCACCACTTGTTACCCCCTGTATATTCAAATATGATATGAATGAGAGCACCCGCGAGTAGATAGACGATAGGCATTTTCATTTTCATTTTTAATTTAGAGAGTATGTAAATCAAAACAGCGTTCATGATACCGATAATAATAGCTTCCGTTAGAACGATCGACGTGGGTCTCGTCATTGTTAATATATACCAGGAAAAAAATGGAGTCTATTGATATATACAAATGTTGAAGTATCTCTTGATATTTCTCATCATCTACGTGTTACTGTTTATCATAAACACGAATGAAGTTGATAAGAAGATTTTGTATCAGCTCATGATGTACGGAGATTACCGACAGGTGTCTCAACACCCAGTTGAGTATGATGTTGGTATCAGTAAATACCTCCTCGCACCATTTTACTTCGACAAAAACCGACTCATGAAAGTTTCGGATGGTGAACTCGTGAATGCATATTGCTTCACAAAACCTTACGCTAAAGTTCAACAAACCTTACAAAGTAAAATGTTTTGGAATGCGTACTTTCCTCAAAATGATATAAAGGTCCCAAAGCTGTACGCGACGACGAAACCCTTTCACATATACGATGACCTTGACCCCAATAAGGAGTACATCTCAAAACCTGAGTTTGGTACCACTGGAAACGGTATAAAAGTCGTGAAGGGTGGGGATGTTAAACCCACCGAGACGAATCACCTTATTCAAGAAAAGATTGAAAGTTGTGGGTACGAGGGGTCACGTACGTATCGTGTCATAACGAGTCATGATGGTGAGGTTCTCGTCATCTATGAATTTAAAAATGACGAAAATCTTGTATCAAACTTGATGAATGGGGGGTCATCGAAAATTCAAACCGACGTTCCAGAAATTGCGGCGACTGTGGAGAAACTTCGTACCCTCCATGTACGCGATTTCGATTTCTGTTTCACCATAGGTTGGGATTTGATGGTGGATTGTGATGGTGTCTATGCCCTCGAAGGTAACTGGCCATCAGGTCTTTATGGGGGGGACATTAATAGAAATGACACCTACATCGACCGTGTTAAGGCTAAGGCGATAAAGTTTTACTCTCACATTTTCTAACCTTTTTACTTATTTCAGGGCACGCGTCAGTCAGAGGCACATAGATATTCATCGTCTTGTCATCCATACTCTCTAGACGTTTCTTGGTCTCATTAGACGCGAACATCGTGTCATATTTGTCAGGAACTTTATTGAGCTGTGGTTGATTACCCAATCTGTAGTTGAAGTACATGAGAATGTTTGTTATCTCATTGATAGCGGGTTGGGTCGCTGTTGCTCGATTAACATTTTGGAGTGCCCTCAAGACTGGTGACTTGTTGACATAGCTCGTATCAACCATTGTGGCAAACTTATCGAAGGTCTCTTTGTTTGGGTACACCTCGAAAAATTGAATCAATCTTCGGTTATCACCTGTATTGAAAAAGACACCTCGGTGCATGAGGGACGCGTTGAAAACGAGAAGGTCACCAGGTTCAATATCTAAAGTGATTGTATTCCTTAGGTCGTAAGCAGCGTTAATTATAGAACCGTGGGTCTTGTGATGAGACTTTGGAATCAATTGTAGACGACCCTTGTCCCCATAGAGGAGAACTGTGTGGCATGGGACTGGTGTGTTCGTTCTCGAGACATTCTTTAGGTCGTTGTGAAGGAAACTGGCATCAATCTTATTCTCCTGGTTGCTCACACGATACTTGGTCATTTTAGCTTCCCACCCAAAGTGTTCATGGAGATAATCTTTCACATCGTACACTACTGGGGTGATACCCTTGTAGTTGACGTCCTTTTTACCAACATGCTTTCTGAATTGCTCAATAGTTTTGGGTCTTACACATCCACGAATGACTTTGAAACCATTTTGGTGTAGTTCTTCGTTTATACCCTCATATCCTTCTGGGTACTCCCAACTGTTGTCAAAGGCTGGTTTCTTCCTCAATGCAATCCACAATAGGTGAACAATGAGTATCGAAAACAAAATGATGAGCACCCTCAACATTTACTATATATGTTTATTTTTTTCAACCGCTGCACACCACCCTAGTGGCAACCCACCGTTTGGGCGTGGAGGACCCCTCCTGCGTGCTCTGTGGGAC
>TARA_B110000444_G_C18851112_1_pt1 | contig 10140 bp, 12 predicted proteins | sample TARA_B110000444 | Tara Oceans TARA_B110000444 (sample SAMEA4398370) | marine metagenome | biome: Polar Biome; feature: [SRF] surface water layer (ENVO:00010504); material: water (ENVO:00002006), including particulate matter (ENVO:01000060) such as... | depth 5 m
CAGGTGTGGGATTAGAGCATTTGGTTCTTGAGACGGACAGTCCATATCTATCTCCTGTGCCTTACAGAGGGAAGAGAAATGAGTCGTCATATGTAGTGCATGTAGGTGAGAGAGTGGCTGAAATATTAGGCGTAGATTTCAAAGATGTGGCGAAAGTGACAACGGAGAATGCGGAACGAATGTTTGGCCTAAAAAACCTTAAGGATGGGTAAAAAGCGATCCATACTAATAATTTATACAGGCGGAACGATAGGTAGTGTTCACGACCCTCTTACGGGATCTTTAGTTCCTATTGATTTCAATCAGATTGCCAGTCATGTTCCAGAACTGAGTCGTTCAGGAATTTCTATCGATGCGGTTTCATTCAACCCTCCTATTGATAGTTCCAATGTGAATCCATCTCATTGGAGAAAGATTTCGAATCTGGTGGCTACTCATCATGAGAAGTACGATGGGTTCGTTGTTTTACACGGAACGGATACAATGGCTTACACTGCCTCTGCGTTGAGCTTTATGATTGATGGTTTAAAGAAGCCATTGATTCTGACGGGATCGCAACTACCTATAGGTATGCCTAGAACAGATGGAAGAGAGAATCTATTGTCAGCTGTAATGCTCGCTGCACATAGTGAGAGTGATAATGGTGGGGCTACTATACAAGAAGTGGCAGTTTATTTCGGTAGTCAATTATTAAGAGGTAATAGAACTCATAAACAAAGTGCACAAAGCTTCAACGCAATTTTAAGTCCAAATTACCCTTCACTTGTCGATGCAGGTGTTAATTTTAAGATAAATCATCACGCACTTTATAAAAGTAAGGACAAGCCTTTTAAGGTTAATACCAGATTTGAATCTAAAGTAGCATGGCTACCATTCTTTCCAGGGATGTCAGTTGAATTAGTTGAAAGATTGCTTGACTGGGAAGAATTGAGGGGAGTAGTGTTCGGGACATTTGGAAGCGGTAATGCTCCCGAAAATCCTATTCTGAGAGAAGTTCTGTTACGAGCTAGCGAGAGGGGGGTCGTGATGGTTAATGTTACTCAGTGCGAGCACGGTGGAGTGCATCAAGAGAAATATGCGACTAGCATTATGCTAGCTGATTGTGGAGTGATCCCAGGTGGTGATATGACGAATGAAGCTGCAATAACAAAGCTTATGATGTTGCTAGGTTCTACGGATGACAGGGAACTCATACGTAAAGCTCTGTTGAGTAATTTGAGAGGCGAACTGTCAGTTTGAAAAAAGTGTGCTGTTTGATATGGTTGCTCCCTGATTTAGAAGTATTTTGCGGCTCTTAAGGTCCAAAAGTGGACTGGAGGGATGTCCGAGTGGTTTATGGTGCACGCTTGGAAAGCGTGTTGGCAGAAATGTCTCCGGGGTTCGAATCCCCGTCTCTCCGCGATAAAATAAAATACAAGTAAGAAATTATACCCATGAAGAATTTGTTTGCTCTTCTCGCAGTAGCGGGAATAATATTTACCACGGCTCCGGCTTTGGTTTTAGCTCAAGATGGAAATCTTGATAATGTAGAAGCCGTAGACGCTTCTGATATACTTCTTGTTGATTCTGCTGCTACAGAGGATGCAGTTACTGATTCAATGGCTGTTGATTCATCTGCGGTTATAGAAGAAGTTGCATCTGAAGAAGTAGCTACAGCTGCGGATGTGGAGCCTACTCGTGAAGTTCTAAGCTTTCACCAAACAGTAAAGCGTTACTTCATTGAGGGTGGAGCTGCTTTCATGGCATCAGTTTTGATTTGTTTAATTCTAGGTCTAGCACTTAGCATTGAGCGTATCATATACTTAAACATGGCAACAACTAACACTAAGAAATTAGTTGAGGAAATCGAAGACAGCCTTAATAACGGTGGTGTTGAAGCTGCAAAGGAGGTTTGTAGAAATACAGCAGGTCCTGTTGCTTCTATCTTCCATCAAGGTCTTGACAGGTCTTCTGGTAGTTACGAAGAAGTAGCTAAAGCCATTGAAGACTACGGCTCTGTAGAAATGTCTAAGCTAGAGAGTGGATTAAGTTGGATAAGCTTGTTTATCGCTCTTGCTCCTATGTTAGGATTCATGGGTACTGTAATCGGCATGATTAGTGCTTTTGATGATATCGCTGAAGCGAACACAATCAATGCATCTATTGTTGCTGGTGGAATTAAGATTGCCCTTATTACAACGGTATCTGGTTTGATCGTTGCGATTATTCTTCAAGTATTTTACAACTACATCTTAAGCAAGATTGACTCTATTGTTCTCGACATGGAGGAGGCTAGCATGGACTTAGTTGATTTATTATACAAGCGTAAGCTTCAAGGAAAATAATTGAACATGGACGCTAATAAAGTCAAATCAATACTTAAGATTATTCGCATCTCGATTATGCTATTAGGATTGTTGCTTCTAATTTTAATTGTGGGTAGTAGCGATGCAGGCGATTCCTTTATTGAGGGCGACGCTAACTTTATCCTTAAGTTTTTATTTCCGAATGGGAGTTATCTTGACGGAATGTTTTACCTTATATATGTTGTAGGAATTTCATGTGCTGCAGCTGCTATACTATTTGGATTAGTTAGTTTTGTCACGAAATCTATTACTGATTTCAAAGCCCAAATCGGAACTCTTGTAGGTATTTCAGTTTTCATAACTATCGGACTTTTAAGCTATTTCGCATTAGCTGATTCTGCTGTGTTAGATGCTTATGAGATAAGTGGTATTACTGTAAGCCCTGCTGAAAGCATATTTGCTGGAGGTAGCATGATTTATGTGTACATCCTAGCACTTTCAGCAGTTTCTGTTGTTGTATGGGCTGAGGTAAGTAGCATTTTTAAATAAGCATATGGCACGTCGCGAATTAACGGAAATCAATGCTGGCTCAATGGCCGATATCGCTTTCTTGCTCCTTATTTTTTGGCTTGTAACAACAACTATTGAATCAGATATGGGCATTAAGCGACAACTGCCACCTCCAGTACCTGATGATATTGATATCCCTCAAGCAAAAGAACAGGATGTATTTAATGTAAAAGTTAACTTCCTTGATCTTCTTCTCGTCGAAGGTTTACCTCTTGATATGGTAGATTTGAAGGATATGACGAAAAACTTCTTGATTGCTACAGGTGATGGAGTGATGTCACATGTGATCAACGGTGAAACTATCGCTAAGAACAGAGACGTAGTACTTATAACAGGCGCTAACGGTAAAACTAATGCCGCATTCCCCGAAAGAGAATGGGTCAGAATAGCAGATGTTAGACTTAAAATAGCAGAGTATGAGCAGATTGTTAAAATTGCTGCCGTAGAGGATAAAGATGCTTTCGGTAAAGTTCTAGAGAAGTGGGAAGTAAAGCTTAAAACTATCGATTTACTAGGAGGTGATTACAAACAATTACCTTCTTCTGCTTTGATATCTATGCAGAACGATAAGAGTACTACCTACGATACATATATTCAGGTCCAAAACGAGTTGCAATCCGCAGTTAATGAGTTGAGAGATGAGTTGGCTCTTGCAAAATTCGGGAAAACCTATAGAGAGTTAGAAGAGATTTATGGACGCAATAAGCAAGATAAAAAGACTCTTGATAAAATCACGGCCGTAAGAGCTTTGTACCCACAACGTATTTCTGAGGCTGAGCCTCGTGACGCAAGCGCTAATTACTACTAATATGGGTAAATTTAAAAAAGGCGGCTCCAGACCTTCGGGTTCAATATCTACAGCATCTCTGCCGGATATTGTTTTCATGCTGTTATTCTTCTTTATGGTAGCTACAGTTTTGAGAACAGAGGATGAGCAAGTGCAGGTGACGAAGCCAGAGGCTTCAGAATTGTATAAAGTTGAAAAGAAGCACCTCATACGCTACATTAACATAGGAACTCCTATGGATACTCGTTATGGTACAGAACCAGTAATTCAGCTAAACGATCAGTTTTCTCAACCCGAAGAAATTCAGATGTGGATAGTTAAGGAACGCGAGACGCTAGCTGAATCTGAGCAAAGTAAAATGTGGATTAGCCTTAAAGTTGACAAAGAAACGAAGATGGGTATTGTAACAGATGTAAAGCAAGAACTCAGAAAAGCCACAGCTTTAAAAGTGTTATATTCTGCTACTAGTAGAGCTCGTACTGGAGAAGAGGAGTAATCCAACTATCTGCTTGCCAGAGCTTCTTTGCCAGAGCTTCTTTGCAATAAATACCCCAACTATTATAGTCCCGAAACTAGGTCGTTAAAGACCTAAGATTTTATCTGCTAAGACAGAACTAAGTTTAAAATAACTCTCAACTGTCCACCCAGCTACATGTGGAGATAGGAGAACGTTTTCATGATTAAGAAGTCTGTCCATAACCCTTGAGGATGTACTATTTAATTCTAGTTCCTCTAATGATTTTCCTTCAAATTCTAGTACATCAAGTGCTGAAGCCTTAACTCTACCTGAATCTAGAGCGTCTAGTAAGTCCTGAGTAACTACGACGGCACCTCGAGAAGTATTCATCAGAATTATAGGTTTAGAAAATCTATCCAGCCATTCCTTGTCCACGAAGTGTTTTGTCTCGTAAGTCCAAGGAACATGAATACTAACGATATCTGACTGCTCGAAAAACTCATCTTCACACACTTCAGAAATGTAATCATCCGAAAAGCCAGATTTGTATTTATCGTAGGCAATCACCCTGCACTTAAGGCCACTCAGCTTTTCTGCAAACGAACTACCCATAACTCCATAGCCAAATATTCCTACTGTCAGTGATTTTAATTCTATCCCCCTATGTTCTTCCCTTAACCATTGTTTATTTCTAACGGTTGTATCACTACTTTTTAATTTGTTTAGAATATTAAGGAGCATACCTAAAGCGTGTTCTCCTACGGCATCTCTATTCCCCTCCGGAGAGCTAACAATGTCGACGCCCATTTTTTCAGCATAATCCGTATCAATATTATCAAGTCCTGACCCGCTTCTAGCTATCCATTTAAGTTTAGGCATTGATTCAATGATCTCAGTATCTATTGTGACTCTTGATCTGATCACAAGGCCATGATGTCCTGATAAATTCCCTGAAATAATTTCATTTCTTGAGATATTGAGGAACTCATCACATTGAAACCCTTTCTCTTCAAGTCTTTCTCTTAAAACAGAATGGACGATATCTAAAAAGGCAACTTTCATCATCCCGTTAGTTTATTAAACCGCTAATCCATGAACCCAAACTGAAATAAATAATTAGACCTATGATATCATTCGCTGTTGTGATAAATGGTCCAGTTGCTAATGCAGGGTCTATATTTTTCTTATCCAGAACAAGTGGCACGAATGTCCCGAATAATGCAGCAAATACGATCACACATAGAAGAGAAAGACCTACGATAATACTAAGCTCAATCCCAAAATTAAGTAGGTAGGTAATAATAAAAATTATCCCTGAACAAATAACACCATTAAGAAGTCCTACGCCCATCTCCTTTGTGAGTCTGCTGATAATGTTAGTAGTGTTAATGCTGGATGTGGCTAGTCCTTGAACTACAATTGCAGAAGATTGTACTCCAACGTTTCCTCCCATAGCGGCTATTAGAGGAATGAATAATACTAGCTCTATGTTTTGGGCTATATCGAACCCACGAATTATATAAGCTCCCCCAATTCCTCCTATTAAACCTATCAATAACCATGGGAGCCTGGCTCGCGTTAAGGTAAAAATCGAATCGTGAGACTCTACATCCTCAGAAATTCCAGATGCGAGTTGATAATCTTTTTCAGCCTCTTCAATAATCACATCGATAGCATCGTCAATCGTTATGCGTCCTACTAATACCCCATCAGCATCAATTACTGGCAAAGCTATTAAATCATATTTCTCCATATAACCTGCCACTACCTCCTCCGTGTCAGTATCATTTGCGAAAACAAGATCGCTGTCGGTTTTTAATTCTCCTACCAGACTACGAGTGCTTGTGGCAGTCAATAATAACCTCTGCAAACTCAGACGCCCGGTTAGCAATCCATTAATATCGACAACATATATTGTATATACATTGCTAATATCTTCAGCCTGGATTCGCATTTCTTTTATGGCTTGGGTTACTGTCCAAGTCTCTTCCACTCGAACCAATTCCTTTCCCATTAAAGCTCCAGCTGTTCCCTCTTCGTAGGTGAGGAGATCTAAGACATCGGATTTCGTCTCTTCATCTTTGACGTGAGACATTACCTCCTTTAGCTTTTCGTATGACAAATCACCCACTACATCAGCGGCATCGTCAGATTCAAGTCCTTCAATAACATCCTCTGCAATTTCCTTAGATGTGAGGGTGTTTAAGATGCCATCCCTGATGTCATCATGTAGGTCCACAAGTACTTCTGACTTAAGATCGTCGGAGAGTAATTTGTAAGCCTTTAGGATGTTTTCTGCTTTAAGTTGATTTAATACCTGAGCAATATCAGTAGGGTGGAGTGTTGAAAGTTGCTCTGAAAGAGAGTAGTTACTTCCTTTGTCTATAAGTGCTTGAAGCTTAGTTAAGTATTCTGTATTCAACTCTTTCATGGTAGGCCCAAATTTAGCAATCCTTTATCCTTTTCACAGCAAAGAATTTCTTTACTATTTCTGAGCATTCATCTTCGAGAATCCCACCTATAATTTCTGTCTTAGGGTGTAGTAAACCATTATCTCCTACTTGACCACCATGACCTTCTTTGCTTTTAGCGACTTCCCACCTTTGGTAACCACGTTTAGGGTCTGAAGCCCCGTACACGACTCGGCCTATTCTAGTCCAAAAAGCCGCACCAGCACACATAGGGCATGGTTCTAACGTAACATATAGAGTGCACTTGTCAAGAAATTTTCCACCCACGAACTCAGATGCGCTTGTGAATGCTTGCATCTCAGCGTGGGCTGTGAAGTCGTTAAGTTTCTCACACAGATTATGTCCTCTAGCTATTACGGAATTACCCAACACTATCACAGCACCAACGGGTACTTCGTCCTTATATCTGGCCTCTTCTGCTTCTAATAAAGCTAGGCGCATAAAACGCTCGTCATCCATACCACAATGTTAGTCACAACTTGTTAATTTCGCACTAGCAAAAAGAGTAGCTATTCACAATGGGAAAAGATAAACTTAGGAAGTGGGCAGAAAATGCGAATTTCAACCATGTCTTCGAACCAGATTTACAGGAAGCTGTACAAGGTGCTGATAATGCTCTCAAAGGGTATTGGGCAAAAGAGGTTTTCCTAAACGATAACCCCATTACTCTTGAATTAGGGTGTGGTAAAGGTGAATACACTGTGGGGCTTGCTAAAAAGTATCCCAACAGGAATTTTATTGGTGTAGATATTAAGGGACATCGGTTTTGGAGGGGAGCAAAAACTGCTCTTGAAGAATCCTTACCTAACGTAGCTTTTTTACGTACTAAACTAGAATTTATTGACAAATACTTCAATAAAGATGAGGTGAGTGAAATTTGGCTCACATTTTCTGATCCACAACCCAAGGACGAAAAGGGCACGAAACGTATAACTTCGCCAGTTTACATTGAGCGATATAAAAAAATCTTAAAGCCCGGTAGCCTGATAAACGTTAAGACGGATTCTGTCTTGCTTTACGACTTGTCTAGGGAAGGGTATTTAGAAAACGGATATAACATTCTTCAGGACAGTCAGGATGTTTACGGCGTATTAGTAAACGACGTAGATGAAGATCTTAGGGAAGCTCTTGAGATTAAGACCTACTATGAAAAACGTTGGCTTTCCGAAGGGAAGAAGATTCACTTCTTACAATTAAAAGTTTAAATATGGATGGGACAGTTAAATCGGACTTTAAGACTGATGTGTTTGAAGCAACAAGGTTAATCCCACTAGGTCGAGTAACTGCATATGGTTCTATCGCTCGTTACCTGGGTGACGTACGTGCTAGTAGGAGAGTGGGGTGGGCTTTAAATAAGAGTTTCAACGTAGATCCTAAGGTGCCAGCTCATAGAGTAGTGAATAGATTAGGGATGCTTCCTGGAGCTTTGCATTTCTCTATGGACACTCCTATGGCTAACGCATTAGAAAAGGAGGGTATGCAAGTTATAGACGGACAAGTAGTTGATTTTGACAAGCTGTTTTGGGACCCTATGACCGAACTTTGACCTCTATTTTAAAATATGTCACAAAAGGAAAATACAGAACTCACAAAAGAAGCCGTCGTTGCTGCTTTAAGTGGTGTTATGGAGCCAGATTTAGGTAAAGACATTGTGAGTCTTGAACTTATTACTGACCTAGATATTTCATCGGGTAAAGTGAAGATGGTTGTCAAATCTAGTAACCCAGCTATGCACGCAAGACAACGCATGCAAGAAGCTGTGGAGTTCGCAATTGAAAGAGCTTTCGGAAGTGATATTCAGACTGATGTCTCTGTGTTGCCTCTTGCGGCAGAAGATAGAACTCTTGAGACCAGAAAGGTGTTGCCAGGTGTAAAGCAGATCATTGCTGTAGCCTCAGGAAAGGGAGGAGTAGGAAAAAGCACAGTAAGCTCTAATCTTGCAGTAGCACTAGCTCAACTTGGATATAAGGTTGGGATTTGTGACGCAGATATTTACGGTCCAAGTATCCCGACTATGTTCGGTGTTGTAGATGAGAAGCCTGTTCCCGTAGAGGTAAATGGCAAGCAGCTCATGAATCCGGTTGAGAAGTACGGGGTAAAGATTCTTTCAATCGGATTTTTTGCGGACCCTGACCAAGCTATTGTTTGGCGTGGACCTATGGCTAGTAGGGCGTTAAAGCAGCTTTTCACTGAGGCGGATTGGGGTGACCTTGATTATATGATAATCGACCTTCCTCCAGGTACAGGGGATATTCATCTTTCTTTAGTACAAACTGTACAGCTAACCGGAGCCGTTATCGTTTCTACCCCACAAGATGTCGCTCTTGCTGATGCACGTAAGGGCGTAGGCATGTTTAAGTTAGAAGCCGTTAATGTGCCTGTTATAGGAATGATAGAAAATATGTCGTACTTCACTCCACCTGATTCTTTAGATAAGAAGTACCACATTTTCGGTCGTGATGGTGTGAAAAGATTAGCGGAGTCATTGGAAGTTCCGTTTTTAGGAGAATTACCACTTATGCAAACAGTTAGAGAAGCTGGTGATGCAGGTAGACCCGCAGTATTGCAAAGTGATTCTGATGCTTCTGCGGCTTTTCGTGCTGTGGTTGCTAAATTGCTCAAAGTCTCAGGAAAGAATGTATAGAAAATGAATGCGCCCACGATTTTAAATCCAGAGGATTTCGGTAAGCACAAAGAATTAGCTACTAGAATACAAGGTGCTATAGCACAGCTTAGGCCTTATCTAGAAGCAGATGAAGGGAATATTACCCTAGTTGGAATTACTGACACGTTGAATGTTAAGCTAGAACTCCACGGTTCATGCGTAGACTGTTCAATGATTAATATGACTATGAAAGGAGGAGTGGAGTCAGCAATCAGATCTGTTGCTCCAGAAGTGTTGGATATTGAAGCCATTAACATATGATCCAAACTGACATTCTTATTATCGGTGCAGGCCCGTGTGGCCTATTTACCGTTTTCGAAGCGGGTCTTCTTAAACTCAGATGTCACCTAATAGACGCTCTACCTCAGCCAGGCGGTCAATGTTCTGAGATTTACCCAAAGAAACCAATCTTTGATATCCCAGCTTATCCAGAAATTCTTGCAGGTGGTCTAACTGACAAATTGTTAGAGCAAATTGCACCTTTCAATCCAGGATTTACAATGGGTGAGCGAGCTGAATCTATCGTAAAAGACGATGAAGATCAATTCATTGTAACCACTAACCGTGGTACTCAACATAGAGCGCCTATTATAGCTATTGCGGCAGGATTAGGATGTTTCGAGCCTAGAAAACCACCAGTAGAAAATCTAATCGATTTCGAGGATAAAGGAGTTGAGTATATCATCAAGGACCCTGAGTTTTATAGAGGTAAAAACGTAGTTATTTCTGGAGGAGGCGATTCTGCATTGGATTGGACTAATTTCCTGGCAGATGGAATTGCCAATAAAGTCACTTTAGTTCATAGACGCCCTACCTTCAGAGGTCATCCTGATAGTGTCCAAAAAGTAATGGATCTTGCACAGTCAGGGAAAATAAACCTCGTAGTTAACTGTGAAGTAGTAGGT
>TARA_B110000444_G_scaffold218363_1_pt1 | contig 10139 bp, 8 predicted proteins | sample TARA_B110000444 | Tara Oceans TARA_B110000444 (sample SAMEA4398370) | marine metagenome | biome: Polar Biome; feature: [SRF] surface water layer (ENVO:00010504); material: water (ENVO:00002006), including particulate matter (ENVO:01000060) such as... | depth 5 m
AGGAATACCAATGTAGCCGGCACCTCCGTTATCACTGGTAAAGATGATCAGCGTATTGTCTGACAAGCCCTCGTCATTCAGCGTATCCAAAATGCGCCCCACACTTCGGTCAATCGCTCTAACCATTCCAGCATACACGCGTTTTCGATGCGGTTTAATGTCACCCACAGCGTCATAATCTTCGCGGGTAGCTTGCAAAGGCGTGTGCGGGCCCCAATGCGCCAAATAGAGGAAAAAAGGTCTATTTTTATTGGCTTTGATGACACTAACTGACTCATCGGTCCAATAGTCCGTTAAGTAACCCTTTGGTTTGAATCTATCCGCATCCCCTGAATTAAAAGAATTAGCATAGGTCATTGCCGCCCAAAGAAACTGATCTATCGGGTCAAAAGGTAATTTTGCATTAACAACATCGGGATCATTTTCAGGAAGATACAGTCCACTAGCCATTAGTAAACTATCATCAAAACCCTGTTGATGAGGTGCCATGCCGTTAGCATGGCCTAGGTGCCATTTACCCACATGCGCCGTGTAATAACCGCTTTCTTTTAGAGTCTCTGCGATAGTGACCTCCTCGGCAGGGAGCCCCTTAAGCTCATAGGATGGCTGTCTCGCCTCCATGACCTCATCATAAAAACCGGGTGGAAGATTGTTATCCATGGTTTCAGACAATGCGCTTACCATTTTCCCCATACCGTCCGGCGTGGGTGTAAATTCAAACCCAGTGCGCGTGGGGTATCGGCCAGTCATCATCATAGCCCTTGATGGTGCGCAGGTGCTCGCCCCCGAATAAGACTGAGTAAATACTGCGCCTTGTGCGGCTAACCGATCTATACCGGGTGTTTTAATTAAACCGCCACCAAATGTGGAAATGTCGTTATAACCTAAATCATCAGCGACAATGAGAATGATATTGGGCGGTTGCGTCCCATCAGTTATGGATACGAGCGGGCCCTGCTGCCAAGGGATTTTGCGATTTTCGGCTACATCAACTGTTGAGAATCGATACTTTATGATGGCAAGTAAGATATCGGTGCGTTTTACCCATGCAACAGGTCCAACAGCCATAGTCAGTGCTAACATTATCAATAAAATCTTTTTCAATGGTTGCCCCTCTCACACTTAAAATATTTTATAGCGTGGCCCACGATCTATTGGTATTTTTTTATCCGCTGGCAGGGTGCAAATTCGATCCATGTAGGTCGTGCTTCCATCGACATATTCCCAAACTAATTGCTGACCCTCCATGTAGCGTTTAACCACAATCGGCCCAAAACCGAAGACATTAAACTCAAGGACCTTATTATTCCATGTCATGCTCGCCGAGGTGCGGTTACAATATTCTTTATCGCCAAGGACAAACAATACAGAGCCCTCGGTGTCATTGGAGTTTTCCCCCGCGGTAAGGTTAGGCCCCCCATCATGAATAAGTCCGGAAGAGGTAATGACAGTGCGTGCGCCGCACTGCTCTACACGCTCTACATGTCCAACTTTACCTGTCACGCCTATCCAGAGGCCTCTAATATCATCAGCACCCATTGGAAGGGGCTCTGTGCATTGGGTTAAGACTGGCATTGGAAAATGATCATAGCCACACCCAGGTGTATTTCCTTTCGGTATGTCGACAGCGCGTTTTCCGAGACCCCCTAACTGGGGAAGTTCGCAATAGTTTAATGCACTACCGTCCCCCGATAATGTCACTGGATCTATGGTAAGCGGCGGCCTCGCTGAAAAATAGAGCTGCCAAAAGGCAGCAACCAACAGAACCGACAGTACCATGAATAATCTGATGATGATTTTTTTCACTCAACCTCCAAACTCGCTGACTATATTTCGCATCACTTGCGCTGTTAGCCGCGTAATTAATAACCACAACAGGACGATGGTTAGCTAGCCTAGCAACACTGTCATATTGGCAGTATTGATGTCAATACATTTTTCAGAAAGCGCTGCTCGCCGTCTCGCTAACGTTAGCTCGAGAAGAATATCAGGAGGGGATTTTTAAAGTCTAGCAATAAGTACTACTAAGCGAAGTATTTAAAGACTTATAAAAAAGGAGTTAATGCGGTAATCGCCATTAACTCCTTCGCTATTCTGTGGTGGTATTTACTGGTCGCCTGCGTGCTTTAACCATCTTATTTGCCAAACTATTCCAATCAGATAGATGATCAAAAATGCCAAATGGAAATTGAGAATAAGAGGGTCTTCAAACGAATCCACAAAAGGGTCTCCTAGCGGTAGCCGTCGTAAAAAGTCGGTAATTGCGGGTATCATATGGAATAACAGCGTGCTGGTGTAACCCAAGGCCTGAAAGTACTTGGAGAAGCCACCAAACAGCTTGAATTTTTCCATGATAAGACCACCAAAAACTGCCACTAGCGTTAGCACACCCAACCAGTGCGCTATACCAAAGCCCCCTTGGTTGTATATGGCCAAAGATGACCCAGCGACAAAAATAGTGATGTACACATAAAGCTTTCCTGTCAGGTGCTGCGTGGATATTACTGTGTACTTGCGCAAAGTATAAAACGCAGTTACGAGTGCAAGTACACCAAATATGGTGTGAAACCATCCTAGTAGTGTCATGTCTGGCATATTAAATCTCTCCCTTTTTATGTGTTCGAGCTCAACAAAATCGAAGAGCGCCACGACCAACGCTAGTCAGTTTAAGCTTAGTAACGGTGGATGGCGCTCTATTATTAAAAAAATCGCTTATTTATGAGGCGTTACTAGAAACTTGGTTCCGGTTGCCTGTTTTACATAACTTTGTATTATTTCAGGCTTTAGCATCTCCTCAAAAGAGATCTCTTGGGTGTAGTGGCTAGCAAAAGTTGTTTTAATTTCTTTAGCCACTCGCGCACGCATCTGGCCAAATTTCTCCATGCCGATTCGTCCTATCATTGGCGTTAACAACCAGCCACCCAGTCCCCACTGCATGCCAAATGATCTATTTAGAATCGTTGGCGATGGGTCTAGGCCACCATAGATATAGACCTGCTTGTAAGTATCTGAACCATAACGGCTGTATTCTTTAGCCGTTGCGTTCGCAGCAACTTCCATTGCCGCCAGTATCTGCCCAGGAAGCTTACCTTCATTACCGCCACCCGTCGCATCGAATGCTAAGGTAGCACCTGTCGCAATTAATGCCGCCACCAAATCTTTAGTAAAAGTCGCCTCGCTGGTATTCACGACATACTCTGCACCCAAGTTTTTAAGCACCTCAACGTGCTCTGCTTTACGCACAATATTTACAAGAGCAATGCCGTCGTCTTTACAAATCTTAACCAGCATTTGGCCTAGGTTTGATGCTGCAGCCGTGTTGACAATAGCCGTATGATTTTCCATTTTCATGGTTTCAATGAACGCCAATGCCGTTAATGGGTTTACAAATGAAGAGGCCGCTTCAGCAGAGGTCGTATTGTCATCCATTACCAAACAGCTGCTGGCAGGTACACATCGGTACTGAGAATACATGGCTCCGCCTGCAACACCTACTGTCTTGCCAATAAGCTCTTTAGCATTAACACCGGCATCAACTACTACACCAGATCCCTCGTTACCTGCCTGCATAGGCTGGTCTAACCGAGGGGTCATCGCTTTCATCAGCGCTGGTCGCACTTTCATTGAAGCAACAGTATCGTCACCCGAACCTGACACAGTCAGACTACTTAGGTCTGCTGCAAAGGTGGTCAGTAGTGCAAGGTCGGATGGGTTGATCGGTGCAGCCTCTACTTTAATCAGGACTTCATTATCTGACGGCTTTGGCATTGCTACATTCGCAATAGAAATGGTTATGTCGCCGGCACTGGTGACTGTGGAGATTATCTCTTTTGAAGTCTGTTCTGACATGCTGATTTACCCTTTTGGTTTATGAATCATGATGGTTATGTTTTTGCTGAACGGTATGATATATTGACCGGAGTGTTTTTAACAAGTAGACAATATAATCATACCGGTATATAAATACAAACTATGACTAAATGTGCAAGCCCAGTGGTAAACGCCTTAAAGCTTATTGGTGGTAAGTGGAAAATTGCCATCATCTACAATTTGCGGGGTGATCCTGTCAGATTCGGAGAGCTAAAGCGAACTTTATCGCCTATTACTCAGCAAATGTTGACTAAGCAGCTGCGCGAGTTAGAAAGAGATTTGTTAATTGATCGCACAGTGTTTGAGGTCATTCCACCAAAAGTTGAGTATTCTCTGACCGCGTTTGGTCAATCTTTTAAGCCAGTAATGGATTCACTATGCAAGTGGAGCACGGAAAACCAAACATTAATGGAAGGTATCTCAGAAAGGAAAGACCCTGCCTCTAATGTTGTTTTAGACTAGGCTAACGCTCAAATACTCTTATTATCAACACGATGTATTAAGTTTTGCTTGTCTAATGGTTATCCCACCCCTAGCCAAGCCAGTAGGGCCGTCCCGCCCATCAAATAAGCGCCAGGCATTTTAAGCAGAATACGATGATTACCTAGACCCAGCACAATAAATAAAGCGGCGCCCAAGAGGTTGATCGCGATGATTGCATAAGCAACACTGCTGACTTCTGGGTAATAGGCTAGATAGCCAAATGTAAAGGTGCTGACTAAAAGGAAGATTGTAAAAACATGCCAGCTCACCAGACTCAGTGACTTAGTCAAAGATTCCAATTCACTGCTGTTAATGTTTTGCATGTAAAGGCGTCCGCCAATAACGCCATGAAAAAAAGCACCTAACAACGACAGCGCCGCTGCCATGATCAAAAACCAAAAACTCATTCCGCTCGAACTCCTCTGTTACACTCGTTATACCAAAGTAACCATACTACATGCATTCAAATCTTAGTTATCCATTTCGCCGGGGGCCAGGGAAAAAACGATTGGTGTTTTGCTGGTAGTCTTTATAGTCCGGCCTTTTTTGCGCCGAATAATACTCCGACGGTACCGCGCCGGTTGTGTAAACCAGTGTGGTATACATCACTTTAGAGGTGAACAACAGACCCAGCCCAAGTAACAGCCAAATTAACGTATTTTCATTACTCTGTAGTGCCAGCCATGAAGGTATCGCTGCTACTATCAACCCATTCCAGACCATCCACTCAGCAAAATAATTCGGGTGTCGGCAGTAACGCCACAATCCGACATCACAGACTTGACGCCGTTTACCCGCCTTTTTCATGTCCCGTAAAAAGCCCATTTTTTGAAAGTCAGCCACGGTTTCCAAGGCGAATGCCAATAACCAGATCACTAGGCCGAACACCTCCAATAGTAAAAACTCTGACGTGCTGTTTGAGGCAATAATGAAGACAGGCAATGCTAAAAAAGACGCATTAGCCAGACCCTGAGAAATAGCGTCCACCTGGAGCGCCAGTGGCACATTATTTTTACCCTCTTTTTCCCAGCGTATGCGTTGATATTGATAACGCGGAAACTCGTTCTTTAGCAGACCCATCTGCCACATCTTTAACGCTCCCAAGCCCATGCGTAGACCGATGAGAATTAGCACCATACTCACCGCAAGTGAGCGCAACCAATAACCGTCGCTGTAAAAGAAACTGGCCACTCCAAGTAAAACCAGACCCCAGGGCCAACCAATATCAACATAACTCATTCGGCCGGTACGCCAAATGGGTAGACATACTACCAGACCAAAAAGAACCAGCTGACCAAGTCCATTGATGAGACCAATATTCGCAAAAGACGATGTGTTTAAAACCAAAGCCCAACCAAGTAAAAACGGATAGAGGGGACGTAAGTAATTCATCGGCAGTCAAATTTCCTGTTTAAAATGATTTAAGCCGCTATTCTGACAGTGACAAATGGCTAGATGAATATTTGGCAATATCGCTAGGCTTAAAACGAATATCTCGCCATTGTTTATCGCGATAGCGCGCGGTTTGATCACTAAAATAGTCAGCCTTTGGCGCGCCCGACTGGCTATACGACAAAATAGCCTGAGCCTGGGGGCCCTTATCGCTAAAATTAAGTGCCATTATGAAACTCGAACCATGAGCAATGTTGTAACCGCTGCTACTCAAGGTTTTGCTATCTCCTAAACGATCATTACTGCCTGAGAAGATAGGTGAATCAATATGAGCCCCAGTCACCTGAAGGTTAGCAATGCCCTCATACCGATTACCACCATGCACAGAGAATGTTGTGCCAGCGCGGTGTGCTTTCTGTAAATCACCCAATGGGCTGTCCAGCGCAATATCGTGTTCGTTTAAAAGCGAAACAGCCTCTGCAAGTGCGGCGAGTGGGCTGTCCGATCGGCTAAGCCCTGCTGGTGTAATCGCCGGTTTTTTTCTATTAAATTCGCCTGCAAATAGCTGTCCTGGGTACTGTGTCGCGGTGTAGTCATACCGAGTAATCCATTCCCTGAACAATGCTGCACCTTGACTATCTACGTCATAGCGATTATCCCAACGTGCCAAAATGGCACAGGCTTCGGTTAAATCAATTGAATCCTTATTTATGGACACTGTTGGATTCTGTTGGCATTGCGCAAGTAGCTGAGGTTTGAGTAAATGCGCTGTTAACCCAGAGTTATCAAACAGAGCCGCTTGGATCTCTTTGATTGAAAACAGCCCATCCTCACCGCGAAAATCAAATCCGTCTAAGCCTTCCAGCAAATGAATATTCATCCGAGTTCTGGCACTGCGAGGCGTTTCGGTAGCGCCATACAGCGGGGAATAACCCGTTGTTGGCTGTTTTGGATCGCTCAGCCAGTAACTGTCATTGGCGTTAAATACGTAAAACTCACTTTCAATCAATGGCCGCTGCGCAAATGGCGTGGTGCCCGTGGTTAAGGCATCTGGGTGAGAGATCCACTCGTCGCGACGAGTACTTCCATCCAAAATAACCAACCCCTTAGTTAAGTACATTTGCTTTAATTGAGGCACCTTTTCGATGCGTGCATTCCATGCCTTAATGGCTTCTGGACTAAGTGCACCCACATTTGTGTTGTCCAAGTACACGGCACGCCCTTCGGCGCTGGTTGATATGGTGTTGACCCACGGCATCGCATTATAGGTTTTATGCGCTTCGATAAATTCATCCATAGACTGGGCTTTGCCCATTGCCAACCACTGCGACATAACATGAATATTGTCACTGTTTGCATCACGAGCCGCATAAGCTGTGCTGGCAGTCCAGCCAAGGCCTGGCATTTCAACAACCGGCCCATGATGGCTAAACCAAACCGTTGTGGTCTTTATTTGCATCCCATCATCAGTTTGCATGTTGACCGATACATCCCGCGCTTCGAGAGAGCGCCACTCCCCCTCGTAACGGTACTGCGTTGGGTCCTCAGGATTCAAACTAAGTTGATAAAGAACAACGCGCTTAGAGTCTGACACTGTATGTGTCCAGCCAACGGCCTTATTGAACCCAACAGCAACACCCGCAGTGCCAACTAAATTAGCGCCGTAGACGTCTAATTCGCCAGGAATAGTCAAATGCTTTTCCCAAAATCGGCTTGTGCCATACCAGGGATAATGTGGGTTAGCTAATAGCGCGCCGGTGCCATTTTCAGTGGCCTTGGCGCCAAACGCCCATGCATTGGACCCCATACCTTCGAGCTGAATAGCATTGATTGCCGCGACTTGTTGTGAGTACGATACTTCAATGGCGCCAACTGTTTCTGGGGGTTGAGCCGCTACAACAGCGCCCGCCATGCGCGTTAGGGTATGCACTAAGGCTACATACTGCGTCATAAAATCTTCTGCACTGACGGACCTGACCCAGGGTGCATTATCACACCAGGAGCCAAATTCGCCTGAGGAATCCTTAAGATAGCGGTTATAACCTGCCGCATACCCCCCAATCCATTCTTTGATCCTTTCAGGCTGAGCGCTAAGTGCCTCACGGCCCTTATCTGGTATTTTTAAGGCCTTAATGACCATGTCACTATGCACATAAGCGCTGTCATGACCCGCCCCCAGATACTGCGCGGTTTCACCTTTAGCGGACATTAGGGCAACAGCCATATTGCACACGTGATCTTGTGCAGAGGCATAAGCTTCACCGTATCCTAGGCTACCGTAGTTCGCGGCTTTAATATGGGGAATACCAAATTCTGTACGGGTAATTTCCACTTGATATTGTAATGAGTTCTTAGTCTCAGTCTGGCATCCAGCCAGAGCGATCATTGTTATACCCAGTGGAACATAAAAAAATTTCATCTCTCATCCTTGATTTAGGTTATTGGTCAGTTTGGGGGTTAAAAAGCGCCGTATTTCATAGAAATGTTTAAATTATTTTAGCGTAGTCTAAAGCAACCTAACTGAAGTACACAACCCCAGTGAAAGGCTTCATTGCGTCTCTAATAGATTATTTAAGTGCTAAAAAACGGTGCAGGCCCAATACTGAATTCCTAAACAATCCTTATGGCTAGGAAAAGTCGAAGTGGTTTTTTAGGCGTTTATGACGCTCGGATCAATGTGCCATACTCTGCGTTACCTTTAGCAATACTATTAAATGCTGAGGCATCACGAGTATCAACAATGGCAATAGTATCGACACCTGATTCTAACAATGACAAGGCTTCTTCCACCTTTGGTATCATACCATCGACAATGACGCCGCTAATGATATGCTGCCTTGCCGCGGTTGCGTCTAAAGAGGGAAAACGACTGTTTGGATCTTTTATGTCGTGAAAAATACCACCGATGCCGGTGACAAAAATGAGCAGTTCTGCCGACATTTGTCGGGCAATCTGCACCACCGTGGTATCGGCATTAATATTAAAAACGTCACCCTTAGCATTGATTCCTAAAGACGCAATGACGGGCACTATATTAGCTGACAATAAGCTACCTAAAAGCTCAGTGTTAATCGACGTAACATCGCCCACTTGACCGAAGTCTATAGGTTCAGAACCTCCACCGGACACTTTTGTCAGTGGACGCTTTTCGGCCTGAATAAGCTTCCCCGATGCACCATGGCAACCAAATGCATCGACCCCATTAGCCTGCATGATAGATACAAGATCAACATTTACCTGGCCACATAACACCTGTTTAACCAACACTAAATCTTCTTGACTAGTAACCCGTCGCCCGGCAACTTTACGTGGCTCTATACCGCAGCGAGATTGCATCGCAGACAGTTGTGGTCCGCCACCATGCAAAACTACTACGCGCCAATTCTCTCTGATTAGCCCGATCAGGTTTTTTGCTAAACCGACCCGTTGAATCTCATCGAGTAAAATATCGCCACCCACTTTGACCACCGCCAGAGGTCTCTGGTCCACTTTAGAACCCCCCTGATTAATCATGGCCACATCCCTAATGAGTCCAACTGATAGTTATTGTCGTGGCCGGTCATCAAATTAAAGTTCTGCATAGCCTGACCTGCACCACCTTTGATGAGGTTATCCAATACGCTGGTCACACATAATGTTTTTGACCCGTCACTGTGGGTCTCACTGATATCAATACCAATTTCTATACGAGCAGAGTTTTTAATGGCAACAACCTCCGGAGCAATGCCCTTGGGCAATACCGAAATTAACGGAAAATCGTGGTAGTAGGCTTCATACATTTCACGCAATTCATCCTCGCTGAGACCGACGGGCATATCAAGCTGAGTAATTGACATCATTCCTCGCGAGAGTGACGCAGAGACAGGTACAAAATCGAGCTTGACCTCACCCGCCCCTGCCGAGGTTAAGGTTTGCAATATTTCTGGAGTGTGCTGATGATCAAAGACTTTGTAGGCTTTCAAATTGTTGCTGCGGACAGCGTGATGATTACCCGCCTGTGGATGCACCCCTGAACCACTTGAACCGGTCAAAGCCACAATCCTAACCGCCGATTTGCGCATATGACCCGCATTCGCCAAAGGAAGTAAAGACGTGGCTATGCAGGTGGCAAAACAACCGGGGTTAGCCACATGTTTGGCGGTCTTAATTTGCTGCGCATGCAATTCAGGCATGCCATAAACAAAGGAGCCTAAACGGTCAGGACAAGGGTGCTGATCTGCATAGTAGCGCGTGTAATCGCTGAGCTTTTTAAGACGGAAGTCACCGGACAAGTCGATAATTCGAACATCTAACTCAAACAATTCCATAGCCACTCGTGCTGTTATTACATGTGGCATGGCAAGGAATACAATGTCCGCGCCTGCGGCACACTCACGTGGTGGTATATCTTCAAG
>TARA_B110000444_G_scaffold77684_1_pt1 | contig 10117 bp, 9 predicted proteins | sample TARA_B110000444 | Tara Oceans TARA_B110000444 (sample SAMEA4398370) | marine metagenome | biome: Polar Biome; feature: [SRF] surface water layer (ENVO:00010504); material: water (ENVO:00002006), including particulate matter (ENVO:01000060) such as... | depth 5 m
CCAATTGTATCATCTAGTAATTCTTTTTCTTTATTTGAAAAATCATCAATTTTTCCTAGCTCTTTTGATAAATTACTAGCGTTTAGTTTCATTTCAGTAATTAGTTCATCTCCATCTACTACCGTACCTTCTCTACTTTTCATTTTACCTGTTGGAAGGTCTACCATCCCATAACTTAAATGGTGTAATTGTTCTGACCAATTATAACCAAGTTTATTTAATATTTTAAACAAAACTTTGAAATGATAATCTTGTTCATTACCAACAGTATAAATCATTCCATTCATTTTTGGATGATTTTTATATCTTAATAAAGCAGTTCCTAGATCCTGTGTCATATATACTGAGGTTCCGTCTGATCTTAATAATATTTTTTCATCTAATCCATCATCTGTTAAATCAATCCAAACAGAACCGTCATCTTTTTTGAAAAATATATTTTTTTTAAGACCCTCCTTTATAATATCCTTTCCAAGTAAATATGTGTTACTTTCATAGTAATAGGAGTCAAAATTAACTCCCAAATCTTTATATGTTTTTTCAAAGCCTTCATACACCCACGAATTCATTTTTTTCCATAGATCAATGACTTTTTTATCACCTGATTCCCACTTAATAAGTAAATCTTGAGCATCTAAAAAAATTGAAGCATTTTTCTCCGCAAAAACTTTATTCTTTCCACTTTTTATTAATTCTGAAATTTGTTCTTTATAAATTTTATCAAACAAAACATAATATCTTCCAACAAAAAAATCTCCCTTTTCACCTGTTTGTAATGGGGAACTATCTTTACCATATTTTAACCACGCTATTATAGATTTACAAATATGAATTCCTCTATCATTAATAATTTGTGTTTTATGTACATTCTTTCCACTTGCATATAAAATATTTGAAATTGAATAGCCTAAAAGAATATTTCTAATATGACCTAGGTGAAGAGGTTTATTTGTGTTTGGTGAGGCAAATTCAACTAAAAAAAGAGGGGCATCTATATCAGGTTTATTAATTCCAAAATTATCATCATCTGAAATCTGATTTAAAAATTCAAGGTAAAATTTACTATGAATTACTAAATTCATAAATCCTTGTATTAAATTATAACTTTCTACATATTTTGAATTATTTACAAGAAATAATCCGATTTCATTTCCAATATCAACAGGTGATCTTCTAAGGATTTTAACCAAAGGAAAAATTACAATTGTGATGTCTCCAATAAAATCTTTTTTAGTTGTTTGAATTTCTAAGTCATTAAAATCTAAATCATATTTATTTAAAATAAATTCAGATACTCTTTCTTTTAATAAAATATGAAGATTCATTTAAATAATTTAGGGTTAAATATACTTATAAAAAGAATAAATATGTTTTAATAAATATCTTTGTAAAAATTAAAACACAAATAAAATGTTAAGAAATATTTCATATAAAGATTCAAAGATTAAAGAAGAAATAAAAAAAATGGTTGGTGAACCATTCTCATTAATTGAAAGAATTAAAATGAATGGAATAGGGTCTTCAAATTTAAAAATCCAAAGTAGTAATAAAGAAATTGAAAACTTACTGAACCTAGATAATAACAATAACCGTTGTAACATAGAGATTAGAAAAAAAGGAATAATTATTCGTTTTCGTTCAATATTAGAAACCTATGGCTTAATTATCCCTTTTTATAAGCTCAAATTATTTAAAGGTCAGTCTAGCGTCTATTCTTTATACATGGACAAATATTTTATAAAGGTTCTTGTCGATAAAAAAAATGATCATGATTTTATTAAAAAAATCTCTAAGTTTAAAAATCTTAGTTAAAAATTTCTGCTATCATGCACCTAACACTTCCTCCCCCACACTTTTCTATAGTATTTACAGAACTATGTACTAATTCAGAATAAGTATTTAGTTTTTTCAATTGAGAATTGTCTAATGAGTTATAAGCTGTTTTACTCATAAAAAGAAAGCTATTTTTGTCTTTTCTTAACTCAATCATGTTACCAGCAAATTGTTCAAGTTGATATTCTGAAATAGTTATTATTTCTTTATGATCATCTTTTAAACTTTCTATAACTTTTTTCATTTCTTCCTTGTTATCAATAGCATCTAAACAAATAACACAATAATCATTAGCAATACACATCATTACATTAGTGTGATAAATTAATTTTCTTTTCTCTTTGTGATCATGAAAGGAATTAAAAATAATGGGCATATATTCAAAATCATTACAAAATTCATATACTAAATTTTCATTTGTTCTATCTGAAATAGAGCAGTAAGCTTTTTTATTTAATCTGTCAAGCACCATACTTCCTGTTCCTTCTAAAAAAATTTCATTTTCTTCAGCACTACTGTAATCTATTAATTCATTAATTTGAATATTATTTTTTTCTAAAAAATCAAGCACTTCCTCATTCCTTTCCAATCTTCTATTTTTAGCATACATTGGATAAGTGACAATTCTTTTATCAGAATGAAAAGTAATCCAATTGTTTGGATAGATAGAATCTGGGGTGTCTAGTTTTAAATCATCTTGAAAAACCAATACATTAATTCCACATTCCTTGATTTTAAAAACTAAAGTATCAAACTCTAAAATAGCATTTTTTAAAATCAAATCATTTTTCAAATTCAGTTCGTGATTTTGAAAATAATTATTTATGGCAGTTTGAGCATTTCTTCTAAAAGAAGAGGGTCTAATCATCAATACTGAATGTAGATTTGTAGACATAATTTAATTTCTAATTAAAGGTAAAGATGAACACCTAAACAAACCTTCTTGTTTAGAAACTTCGCTAAAGTCTACTTTTTCAACTACAAAACCTTGTGACTCTAACCAATTATTTAGTCGATAAAATGAGGGGTCTGAAACAACTACTTTCTTATTTATCGATAGAACATTACTGTTCATTTCATACATTTCTATATTATTAATCTCGTAAATATTTTCTAATCCAAAAAATGATTTTAGCCATTCATAGTCATCTCTATTAGTGAATGCATCTGGATAAATAATTGCTTTATCAAATCCAACTAATTGAATACAACAATCTAAATGTAGAACATTATTTAATGGATCATTATTGGATTTTTTTAAATGAAAAGCTTTAATATTTTTGAGAGGGAAAAAATTTTCAAAATATGTTACTGCTTCTTTATTTGTTCTGGCAGTAAATAAATTGGAATAATCTTCTTTATTATAGTATCCAATAAAAATATTATCATCTATAGTTAAGACATCTCCGCCTTCAATATGAATTTCACTAGGAATATTAATTAAAAAATCTCGTTTAAAATTATTTAAAATCGACTTAATACCATCAAACTCTTTATCTCTTTTTGGAAGTATATTAGATTTAAAAAAATAATTTTCAATCACAAAACCTACATCTCTCACAAAAATTTGATTACAATTATCAACGTTCTTTGGTCTAAAAACATCTACTCCATATTTAATCAAAATATTAGAAAAGTTTTCTAGTTGATTGACCATGTTAGATTCTAATGGATATTTTCCAGATTTTAAATTTTCGATTGACTTAGGATCATACAAATCCTTAAGTTTGGGAATACCACCAGAATTATTAGCTATACCAATGATTACAGAAATAAGTTTTGAAGTTTCATCATTAACAGAGAAATTCATCATACTTATTAGAAATAAAATTAACGTGATTCTATATCGGAAAAGTTTCTTAGGGTTTCTCCTATATATATTTGTCTAGGTCTTCCAATTGGTTCATTGTTTTTTCTCATTTCGCGCCAATGAGCAATCCAACCAGGAATTCTACCCAATGCAAACATAACAGTGAACATTTCATTAGGAATATTTAATGCTTTGTATATGATTCCTGAATAAAAATCAACATTAGGATAAAGTTTTCTATCCACAAAATAATCATCCTCCAAAGCTTCTTTTTCTAAACCTTTTGCAATATCTAAAATTGGATCATCAATACCAAGCTCATTTAAAATTTGATCAGCAGTAACCTTTATAATTTTTGCTCTTGGATCAAAATTCTTATAAACTCTATGTCCAAATCCCATAAGTCTAAATGGGTCTGACTTATCTTTTGCTTTTGACATAAACTTTTTTGTATCACCTCCATCTTTTTTAATTGCTTCTAACATTTCTAAAACCGCTTGATTTGCTCCTCCATGTAATCTCCCCCATAATGCTGATATTCCAGCTGAAATAGAAGCAAATAAACTTGCTTCGGAAGAACCAACAATTCTAACAGTAGAAGTTGAACAATTTTGTTCATGATCAGCATGTAAAATCAAAAGCTTATTCATAGCATTAACCAAAGTATCATTCTGAACATATTCTAGATTAGGCATTTGAAACATCATTTTTGTTATATTCTCTACATATCCTAGAGAATAATCTCCATAATCTAAAGGCAAACCTTTTCTTCTACGATGAACCCAAGCAACTAAAATTGGAATTTTTGCAAGAAGTTTAACAATAGAGTTGTACATATAATCTTGATCTTCATTTCCGCTAAGACTTAATTTTTTTTCAGGATTAAATGCAATCAATGCACTGGTTAGTGATGAAAGTATACCCATTGGATGGGCAGATTTAGGGAAACTTTCTAGAATTTTTTTAATATCCTCATCAATAATTGAATTTTCTTTAATATCATTCAACAGCTTTTCTAATTCTTCTTTGTTTGGTAGTTCTCCATAAATTAATAAAAAAGCAACCTCTAAAAAATCTGCTTTTTCTGCTAATTCTTCAATAGAATACCCTCGATATCTTAAAATACCTTTTTCTCCATTTAAAAATGTAATTGCACTTTTACATGAACCGGTATTTTTATAGCCAGGATCTAGTGTTATTATGTTTGAACTAACTCGAAGATTACTAACATCTATTCCAAGTTCTTTTTCTGAACCAGTAATTAAATCTAATTCTATTTCCCTTCCACCAATTTTTAATTTTGCCTTATCACTCATATATAAATGTTATTGTAAAATTAACGAAAAAAACTTAGTTTAAAATGCAATGTTAAAAGCTTTCTCTTTTGGAAAATAAGCATTTATGCCTAATTGTTCTTCTATTCTCAATAATTGATTGTACTTAGCAATTCTATCACTTCTGGAAGCTGATCCAGTCTTAATTTGACCAGTGGACAAACCAACTGCTAAATCAGCTATGGTATAATCTTCTGTTTCACCTGATCTGTGAGACATAACGCAGGTAAAACCAGATTTGTGGGCCATGTTGACAGCGTCAATAGTTTCTGTTAGGGTTCCAATTTGATTTACTTTGATTAAAATAGAGTTTCCTATTTTATTTTCAATTCCTTTTGAAAGCCTTTCAACATTAGTAACAAATAAATCGTCTCCAACAAGTTGTACTTTTTCACCACAAATTTCTGTTAAATATTCCCATCCATCCCAATCATTTTCATCCATACCGTCTTCAATCGATATAATAGGAAACTTTTTTGCTAAAGCAGATAAATACTCTGCTTGCTGTTTTGAATTTAAAATTTTACCATCATTTCCTTCAAATTTCGAGTAGTCATACATTCCATTTACATAAAATTCTGAAGCTGCACAATCTAAAGCAATCATTACTTGATTACCAGGTGAATATCCGGATTTTTCAATTGCTAAAATAATAGTATTTAATGCATCTTCTGTACCATCTAATTTTGGTGCAAAACCTCCTTCATCACCTACAGACGTAGTTAATCCTCTTTCAGACAGAATTTTTTTTAAATTATGAAAAATTTCAGTGCCAATTTGCATCGCATGGGTAAATGAATTTGCTTTAACTGGCATAATCATAAATTCTTGAAAAGCAATTGGAGCATCTGAATGAGAACCACCATTAATAATATTCATCATTGGAACTGGAAGAATTTTAGCTTTACCATCAGAAATATAAGAATAAAGTGGAATCTTTTTTTCATTACTAGCAGCTTTAGCAATTGCTAACGAAACTCCTAAAATAGCATTAGCTCCTAATTTAGCTTTATTTGGAGTTCCATCAAGGTCAATCATTAATTGATCAATTTTTTTTTGATCAAAAACAGATTTACCAATAATTTCTTTTGATATTATAATATTTACATTCTCTACTGCTTTAGCAACTCCTTTTCCCATGTATTTATCTCCTCCATCTCTTAATTCTACTGCTTCATGTTCACCAGTTGATGCTCCCGAAGGTACTGCAGCTCTGCCTAAAAAGCCATTTTCAGTTAAAACATCAACTTCAACAGTAGGGTTTCCTCTAGAATCAAAAATTTGTCTAGCAAATATTTTAGATATTTTACTCATATTTATTTTTTAGATTTAATCATTTCAATAAATTGATCGAAAAGATAATTAGAATCATGAGGGCCAGGACTGGCCTCAGGGTGATATTGAACTGAGAAACAATTGTTGTTTTTTATTTTAATTCCAGCAATGGTGTCATCGTTTAAATGAACATGAGTTATTTCTATATTATTATTAGATTCAGTTTCTTCTCTTGAAATTGCAAATCCATGATTTTGAGATGAGATTTCGCCTTTACCTGTCTTTAAATTTATTACTGGGTGATTTATCCCTCTGTGTCCATTATGCATTTTATAAGTAGAAATTCCATTTGCTAAAGCAATTATTTGATGACCTAAACAAATACCAAAAAGAGGTTTTTTAGTTTTTAAAATCTCCTTAGCTGTTTGGATCGCTACCTTAAGTGGTTCTGGATCTCCAGGTCCGTTTGAAATAAAATATCCATCGGAATTCCATTCTGACATTTCATTAAATGATGTATTAAATGGAAAAACTTTGATATAAACATCTCTTTTTGATAAATTCCTTAATATATTCTTTTTTATACCCAAGTCTAAAACAGCAACTTTTAATTTAGAGTTTGAGTCTCCATAAAAATAAGGTTTACTAGTAGATACTTTAGAGGCTAACTCTAAACCTTTCATAGATGGTAAATTATTTAATTTAATTTTTAACTCGTCAATAGAACCTAAATCGGTTGATATAACAGCATTCATAGCACCATTATCTCTAATATATGAGACAAGAGCTCTAGTGTCTACATCAGAAATTGCAACAATTTTATGATTAATAAAAAAATTTTGTAATGAATCAGTAGCAGCAGGTCTAGAAAAATTAGAATTAAATTTTTTACATATCAAACCAGCTATCTTTGGACTTTCAGATTCTACTTCATTTTTGTTAACTCCATAATTACCAATGTGAGAATTGGTGGTTACCATTAGTTGGCCGTAATAAGATGGATCAGTGAAAATTTCTTGATAACCAGTCATTCCGGTATTAAAACATAATTCTCCGTAGGCAGAACCTTCAACTCCTAAGGCTTTACCAAAAAAAATAGTACCGTCTTGTAGTAGAACCAAAGCTTTATTTCGGGTAGTATATTCGTTCATTTTCATTCAAAATTAATATAAAAAAAGGGATAAACATTAAGAATATCCCTGGATTTAGTCAATTTTATTAAAAATTAATTATTTCTCTTATTTGGGATCACTATTTTTAGAATCTGACGATTTATCATCGTTATTTTCTTCCTCAATTACAGCATCCTCAACCGCAGCTTCTTCAACTACAGCATCCTCAACTACAGCATCCTCAACCACAGCTTCTTGAATTGATGTGGTTTTAGCTTTCTTTCTTCTTCTAGTTTTCTTATTAGAATCTGTATTTATATTATAGACAGAATTGAAATCAACTAATTCAATCAAAGCCATACTAGCATTATCACCCAACCTATTTCCAAGCTTTATGATTCGAGTATAACCACCTGGTCTATCACCAATTTTATCAGAAATGTTTCTAAACAATTCAGTGACTGCATATTTATTTTTTAAATAACTAAAAACTATTCTTCTATTATGAGTAGAATCGTTTTTAGATTTAGTAATAAGTGGTTCTACATATCGTTTTAAAGCTTTCGCTTTTGCAACAGTTGTATTTATAGACTTATGCTCAATCAATGAACAAGCCATATTGGCTAGCATATATTTTCTATGTCCTGTTTTGCGACCTAAATGCGCTATTTTTTTACCGTGTCTCATAGTTAATTATTAATCTTTATCTAACTTATATTTAGATAGATCCATTCCAAAATTTAATCCTTTAAAAATCACTAACTCCTCTAGCTCTGTCAAGGATTTTTTTCCGAAATTTCTAAATTTCATTAAATCACTTTTATTAAATGAGACCAAATCTCCCAAGGTATCAACTTCAGCAGCTTTCAAACAATTAAGTGCTCTTACAGATAAATCCATATCAATTAATCGAGTCTTAAGTAATTGTCTCATATGTAAAGACTCTTCATCGTAAGTTTCAGTTTGAGCAATCTCATCAGCTTCCAATGTAATTCTTTCGTCAGAGAAAAGCATGAAATGATGTATTAATGTCTTTGCACCTTCTGTCAAAGCATCTTTTGGGTGAATTGAACCATCAGATACAATTTCAAAAATCAACTTTTCATAATCTGTTTTTTGTTCAACTCTAAAGTTTTCAATTGAATATTTAACATTTTTAATTGGAGTGAAAATTGAATCCATAAAGATAGTTCCAATTGGCGCAGAGGATTTTTTATTTTCCTCAGCAGGAACATAACCTCTTCCTTTTTCAATATTTAATTCAATATTAAAACTTATATTTTTTTCTAAATTGCAAATAACCAAATCAGGGTTTAAAACTTGAAATCCAGAAATAAATTTCTGTAAATCACCTGCAAGTATTTGTTCTTGACCTAAAATAGAAACACTAACGGTTTCATTTTCAACAGAATCAATTTGTCTTTTAAGACATACTTGTTTTAAGTTTAATACAATTTCAGTCACATCTTCAACTATTCCAGGCAATGAAGAGAACTCATGATCTATATTGTCTAACCTTACAGATGTAAACGCAAAACCCTCTAAAGAAGATAATAAAACTCTTCTAAGGGCATTCCCTATGGTTAAACCATAGCCAGGTTCTAAAGGTCGAAACTCGAATTTTCCTTCAAATTCGGATGAATCTATCATTATTACTTTATCTGGTTTTTGAAAATTGAATACTGCCATAATTACTATTGTTATTTATTTCGAATATAATTCGACGATTAATTGTTCTTTTATATTTTCAGGTATTTGATTTCTTTCAGGAAGTGATACAAAAGTTCCTTGCATTCTGTCACTATTCCAAGACACCCATTCATATACAGATGAATTATTAGATAAAGAACTTTCTATTGCTGCAACGGATTTAGATTTTTCTCTAACTCCTATTGTTTCACCAGCCTTTATAATCCTTGATGGAATATTACAAATCTCACCATTTACTGTAATATGCCTGTGGCTTACTAATTGTCTAGCGCCACTTCTTGTAGGTGCAATACCTAACCTATATACTATATTATCTAATCTAGACTCACATAGTTGAAGTAAAACTTCTCCAGTTACTCCTTTACTTCCATTTGCTTTTTTGAAAAGGTTTCTAAACTGACGCTCCAAAATACCATAAGTATATTTAGCTTTTTGTTTTTCCATTAACTGAATAGCGTACTCAGATTTCTTACCCCTTCTTCTATTATTTCCATGTTGTCCTGGGGGATAATTCTTTTTTTCAAATGATTTGTCTTCTCCAAATATTGCTTCGCCAAATTTTCTAGCGATTTTCGTTTTGGGACCGGTATATCTTGCCATATTATTTAAATTTTAAATTTTTGTGAATTAAGGTCTGTCCTTCGACAAAAATTATATTATACTCTTCTTCTTTTTGGTGGTCTACAACCGTTATGTGGCTGAGGAGTTACATCAAAAATTTCAGTAACCTCAACTCCGTTATTATGAACTGTTCTGATAGCCGATTCTCTTCCATTACCAGGACCTTTAACATAAACCTTAGCTTTTCTCATTCCAGCTTCATGAGCGACTTTAACTGCCTCTTCAGCAGCTAACTGAGCAGCATAAGGTGTGTTTTTCTTTGACCCTCTAAATCCCATTTTTCCAGCTGAAGACCATGAAATAACTTCACCTTTTTTGTTAGTGAAGGATATAATTATGTTATTAAATGAAGCGTTAATATGGACTTCCCCATATGATTCAACAATAACTTTTCTTTTTTTAGATACTACTTTAGCCATAAT
>TARA_B110000444_G_scaffold261438_1_pt1 | contig 10107 bp, 7 predicted proteins | sample TARA_B110000444 | Tara Oceans TARA_B110000444 (sample SAMEA4398370) | marine metagenome | biome: Polar Biome; feature: [SRF] surface water layer (ENVO:00010504); material: water (ENVO:00002006), including particulate matter (ENVO:01000060) such as... | depth 5 m
ACTGACTTAGGAGAAATATGTTCAGAGTCCTCTAAAAGAACACTAAAACTGAAGGGGCATACCAATGATCCAACACGGGCACTTAGTAAAGATTTGGGTGCTCTAGGGTACTCTATCGCACATACTGGGAGCGTAAGAAACTTTATCTTCCCGTATAACGCAGTGCCAAATAAAGCTAAGAAACATCTGCAAAAAGCTGGTTTTACTCACGTTCAAGAATTTTCACTAGGATTAAGTTAGGAATGTTTTTAACTTCTATTGTTATTGCCGCATCAATTGACATCCTAATAGGGTGGCCGAACTGGTTATATCTGAAAATTGGTCACCCCGTGACTTGGATAGCCATATTAATCAATTTTTTTGATACTTCACTTAATAAACCAAAAAATGATTCTTTTTCTAGGAAACTTGGTGGATTGGCTAGTGTCGTTGTAATTGTGGGCTCCCTCACCATTCTAACCCACTTTATTCAAAACTATCTAGAACATGGTTTGTTCAAAACAATTTTTATAGCCATTCTGTGTTGGCCATTTTTGGCTATAAAGTCGATGTATGAACATGTTAAGCGCGTTTATGATGAGTTAAATAATAATAATATTAAAAAAGCGAGACAAGAAGTATCGATGATTGTTGGAAGAGATACTAGCCAGATGATGGAAGAAGGAATTGTGAGTTCATGTATTGAAAGCCTTGCCGAAAATACCTCGGATGGGATTATAGCACCACTTTTTTGGGGAGCCATTTTTGGGTTACCTGGTATTGTTTTTTATAAAACAGTAAATACTCTTGATAGTATGATAGGCTATAAAACAGCAAAATACCAAGAGTTTGGCTGGGCTTCGGCCAAACTCGATGATGTCATAAATATTATCCCATCTCGATTAACATGCTTTCTCTTTGCTCTAGCATCAAATAAACCAGGTAACGTATTAAAAATTAGCTTTCAAAATGCTAAAAACCATCGTTCACCAAATGCAGGTTGGCCTGAGTCAGCTATGGCTGGAGCACTAAACATACGCTTATCTGGACCACGAAAATACGGAAATAAATTGTCTAACGAACCATGGCTAAATCCGACAGGTCTGCTGGGCAAAACACAAAACATTTTAGACGCATTGATTATCTATAAAATTAGTATCGCCTATTTCTTAGTTTTATTAGTGATTTACCAGATAATCTATTTTACCTATACTAGTGTCTTCTAATGAAAGATTGTGATTAATTCATGCCCAAAAACCATGGTGGAAATCTGGATTTTGCTACTTCTGTTTATGGGGGTTCAGTAACGGACTGGGTGGACCTATCAACTGGGATAAATCGAATTCCTTACGATAACCTTCAAATTTCTAAAACTAACTTTTGTGTTTTACCTGATAGGGTTTTATTTGAATCATTAATAAATGTGGCGTCTAATACATATAATGTTCCAGCAAAGGCTTCTTTACTCCCAATATCTGGCGTTCAAATAGGTATACAAGCTATTCCTCACATTAAGGGCTGTGGCACTGCAAAGATTCTAGGCCCCACATATAATGAATATAGCTCTGCCTTAAGAAATTTTGGCTGGAAGGTTATATGCGTCAAACACTTAAAGGACTTACATGGTGCTGATCTAGCTATAGTCGTTAACCCAAACAATCCTAACGGAAGGCTCTGTAAGCAAAAGGATATACTTCAGATTTTGCCTACCGTAGGAAAAATTATAATAGATGAAAGTTATTGTGATCCAACACCAGAACTTTCGATGATACCACATGCGGGGAAAAAAGGTTTAATAATTTTTAAATCAGTTGGAAAGTTTTTTGGGCTTGCCGGTATACGCCTTGGCTTTGTTATCGGCCCAAAAAGTGAGATTGAATTCTTTTCTAATATTTTAGGACCATGGTCAGTATCGGGCCCAGCTTTAGAAATAGGAACAAGAGCACTATTAGATACTTCTTGGATACACCAAACACGAAAGAGATTAAATTATGATGCAAAACGGCTCTCACATTTAATTACTGAATCGAAATTACAGTCAGCTGGTGCAACAAAATTGTTTCATCTCATTCAGTTAGATAATGCAAAAAATGCTCAGAAAATATTTGCTGAAGAAATGGTCTGGACACGAATTTTTTCTTACTCGAAAAGTTGGCTCCGAATAGGCCTCCCTGGCTCTGAGGATGAGTGGTCTCGGTTGGGAGCATGCTTAAAGAAACTTACCTAGCCATTTTAAAAATTTGGGTTACATCGAGGTTATCTTCGATATGATCAGCTAGCTCATCTAGGGTATTTTCAAGAGAGTCGTAATAACCATCAGAGGACTCAACCATGTTTTTATTCAGTCCTTTAAGAAAAGATTTTCTAAAATTATCACTTGAGAATATTCCATGCACGTAGCTTCCAAAAACTTGTCTATCTTTTGAAATTGCTCCGTCAAAACGATTTCCAAGCCGGCTAAAAGGTCTCTCACAATCGGGACCACTCGTTTGACCCATATGAATTTCATAACCTTCAAAAATGGTTTTTGTAGCTATATGCTCTCCAGTAACTTTTGACAGAGTTTTTGATGGCTGCATTTCAGTAACAACATTTAAGAAACCTATTCCCTCTATTCTTGTTGAAGAACTTTCAATTAAAAGTGGATCCTTGATCTCTTTTCCTAACATCTGATAGCCACCACAAATCCCTAAGATTTTGCCACCTCGCCTTTTATGGGCTAAAAGATCAACATCCCAACCCTGTCTGCGCAAAAAGTATAAGTCATCCAGCGTAGACTTAGACCCTGGAATAATGACTAAATCGCAGTCCCCAGGTAACGGTTCTCCTTCTCTTACCAGAACTAAATTTACTCCCTTTTCCAGGCCTAGTGGATCGAGGTCGTCAAAGTTAGCTATCCGCGATAAAACTAAACAAGCAATTTTTACTGAACCAGAGTTCTCTGGTGTTTTAAGGTCTAATATATCTTCAGCAGGAAAATTGATTGCATTTTTAAAATAAGGTAAGACACCGAGACCTTGCCATCCAGTTTCTTTCTCAATAATTTTGTAACCATCATCAAATAATCGCGGGTCACCTCTAAATTTGTTGATTATAAAACCCTTTATAAGCCCAGAATCAGAGGGATCAATTACCGCCTTTGTGCCAACCAATTGCGCTATGACCCCACCCCTATCAATATCTCCAATTATGATAACTGGTGTCTTAGCCTTTGTTGCAAACCCCATATTTGCAATATCATTTTTTCGTAAATTTACTTCAGCGGGGCTACCAGCTCCTTCTATAATTACTAAGTCTGCTCGCTCTTTCAGTCGGCTAAAGCTTTCTAAAACAGGTCCCATTAAACGTTTCTTGTAATTTGAATACTGATTAGCCTTGATAGTTGTTAAACGTTTCCCTTGAACAACTATCTGACACCCAGTCTCACTTTCAGGTTTTAATAACACTGGGTTCATATCTGTATGGGGTTCAGCTCCACAAGCAAAAGCTTGAAAGGCTTGAGCTCGACCAATCTCACCACCGTCAATAGTTACACTTGCATTATTAGACATATTCTGTGGCTTAAAAGGTAAAGCATGAAGGCCTCGTCTGAATGCTACCCTGACAAGGCCAGCCACCATCATTGATTTGCCAACATTCGATCCAGCACCTTGTATCATGATTGATTTAGCCATTACTCGATAACCCCGCAGAGAAATTAAAATTCTGTGCCTTTTTGAGCTTTGATACCTGAACGAAACGGATGCTTTATGAGAGTCATATCCGTTACTAAATCTGCAATCTCAATTAATTCATCTGGAGCGTTTCTACCAGTTAAGACTACGTGCGTTTTTTCTGGTTTTTCATTTTTAAGAAACGAAACAACATCCTTTTGATCTAAATAATTATATCTCAATGCAATATTGATTTCGTCCAGAAGAATCATACGATATTTTTCATTTTTGATTAATAACTTAGCTTTTTCCCATGCTTTAGAAGCAGCTTTTATATCACGTTCTTTATCTTGAGTTTCCCAAGTAAACCCCTCACCCATTGCATAAAACTCACACAAATTAGAAAATTTTTCTTCAATTAAAGTTCTTTCACCCGTAGACCAGGCTCCCTTAATAAATTGTATGACGCCACAGGGCATTTGATGAGCAATACACCGAAAAATCATACCAAAAGCAGATGATGATTTGCCTTTTCCTTTTCCAGTATTGATAATAATTAGACCTTTTTCCGAAGATTTTGTTTCCATCATCTTGTCACGTGCTGATTTAATTTTCTGCATCTTTTCCTTGTGATGCAAACTTTCATTACTCATTTGGAATCCTTTGCTTGACTTCACATCAAAGTTCGTCTCTTTGTTAGGTGTTGGTCTTGTTTTAAGACAAGCTAAGAGGGAATGCGATAGAAAAATAATGTTCTTAGCGCAGCCGCCCCCGCGACCGTGACCAGAGAGGTTACCATACCACTGAACTAAGTTGTTTGGGAAGGTAGGAAAACCGCGATAGGAGAGTGCTCCATCAAATCTGCAAGCCGGGAGACCTGCCAGCACAAAGAAAGAGAAGCGGACGGGGTATTTCGCAACTGGTTTGATCGGTTTTATTTTTTGTAATGACTGATGATTTCTAGCTAATGCCCCCAAAATCTTTAAAGCTAGGATCAAATAGTATGACCAAAACAAGTTTATTCGTTTGTATCAGTTGTCAAAGAAAAGACCAGAAGACTCAAACGGATGTTTCTGAAGGTGAACATCTTTACAATAAATTAAAATCACAAAATTTGTCTGAATCACTAGAAATTGTTGCAGTCAAATGCCTAGCAGCCTGCAGTAACGGTTGTTCAATTGCATTGAGTGGAGAAGATAAGTGGTCATACATTTATGGTGAGATGAATCCACATACTGATGTTGCAGAAATCATAATTGGCGCTGATGCATATAGTCAATCCATAGACGGAATTGTCCCATGGAGAGAAAGACCTGTGGTGTTTCGAAAACGAACTCGCGCTAGAATACCACCAATCGCATTTAAGGAGATCCATAATGAGTGAATTAACAAAAATCCCAGTTACAATAATAACTGGTTTTCTAGGCTCTGGGAAAACAACACTGATAAGTCATTTGATGAAGAACCCACAGGGCAAAAAATTAGCAATTATAGTAAATGAATTTGGAACACTTGGTATCGATGGAGACATTCTAAAAAATTGTGCGGATGAAAATTGTCCATTAGAGAATATAGTCGAATTATCAAACGGATGTATCTGCTGCACAGTTGCAGATGACTTTATTCCAACGATGGACTCGCTACTTTCCTTAAAAGAAAAACCAGACCATATCATTATTGAAACTTCTGGTCTCGCTCTTCCAAAACCACTTTTAAAAGCATTTTCATGGCCAGACATAAAATCGAAAATAACAGTCGATGGTGTTATAGCAATTGCAGACGCAGAGGCAGTTTCTGAAGGACGGTTTGCGCCAGACATCGACGCTGTCAATACTCAAAGGTTGGAAGATCCCAGCATAGACCATGAGACGCCGCTATCAGAAGTATTCGAAGACCAAGTATCATGTGCCGACATTATTTTGTTGTCAAAGACTGATTTAATTGATGAGAACGGAATACGGCTTGCACGAGAAATAATCGCCAAGGAGACTAAAGCATCCGTATCCATGATCGAAATAGCGAACGGTGTGGTTGATCCAAAGCTTATACTAGGACTAGACGCTAATGCCGAACTGGATCTCCATAATCGTCCATCCCATCATGATGGCTTTGACGACCACGAGCACGATGATTTTGATACTGTGGTGATCCAGATCGAAGAAATATCAGATATAGATCAATTAAAAGATCGCATTGCTAATCTTGCAGAGAAAGAAAGTATTCTAAGAATAAAAGGTTTTGTTGCAGTAAAAGATAAACCTATGCGATTGCTCGTTCAAGCTGTAGGCAAACGGGTTCGAACTCAATTTGATCGACCATGGGGTGATTCTCCAAGGCAATCAAACTTAGTCGTAATTGCAGAGAAAGATCATATCAATAAAGATAAAATCATCACAATGCTTTCCCAATAAAGATTTTTTTAAATGACTGTTTTAAATTGGATATCAAATGCACGTAATTTTTAGAGAGAACCACACTCTTGATGATACTGATGTGCCCTTTGATGTAAATCAGACAGCTGCAGAACTGATTGTCCTGTCCTTTTCAGATAGTGATTTAGGTGCGTTTTTAGCTGGGTGGCATCGAGCTAAAAACATTCCAGACAACGAAAATATCCCAACATTGCGTTTGGTGAACTTAATTGCTCTGAAACACCCTTTATCTGTGGACACCTATATTGAAAAAACAGCATCACACGCGAAGGGAATATTAATTCGACTGATAGGTGGAAAAAACTATTGGAGCTATGGGCTAATGCAGCTCCAAGATATTGCTCGAAAGAAAGATATTGCCTTGGCAATAATACCTGGGGATGGAAGAGAAGACCCTCAATTAGACGAACTTTCAACAGTGCCTGTTTCAACATTAAGAAGACTTAAAACACTTTGTGATTACGGTGGAGAGGTGGCGGCCCAAGCCGCCCTGGCACAACTATCTGTAGCTGCAGGGCTGTATTTTAAACCGGTAAAGGGAAAAAAAGAAATTTCTGCATGTGGCTTTTTCTGTCCAAATTTAGGAGTAATAAGCGAGGAAAAAGTAGAATCTTTAATCAATACAGAAAACGCAACATTCATTCTCTCCTTCTACCGTTCGTATCTCACAGCTTCTGACTTAGATCCTATTAAGCAACTGATAGAATCTATGAGAACAAAAGGTTTCAATTGCTTTGGAGTATTTGTAACCTCATTGAAAGATAAAAATGTGGTAAAATGGCTAGACTTGGCTCTGTCTAAATTCCCCATAACCGCTATCATTAACGCTACTGCTTTTTCAGCCCGCGGCGGGCCAACAAATACCTCGCCTTTGGATAAACCTGACTGCCCTGTTTTCCAAGTATCATTGTCCACAGCTAGAAAGTTTGAATGGGAGGCATCTGATAGGGGCTTATCACCCGCCGATCTAGCTATGCATGTTGTTTTGCCAGAAGTTGATGGAAGGCTATTTGCTGGTGTAATAAGTTTTAAAACCCCCAAACCAAGAGATAGCGATTTACAATATTCCAGGTTCTCACACGAGACATCTATAAAAGAGCTCGACAGTGTTTTAAACAAAGTGACCGCTTGGTATCAATTAGCTAAAAAACCAGCATCAGATAAAAACCTCATTCTAGTGTTATCAACCTATCCCGGTAAAGATTATCAAATGGGTCATGCTGTTGGATTAGACACAATGGCATCTGCGAAAGAAATTCTCAGCCAGCTGCTTAAAAATGGTTATAATACTGAGCCCCTCACAGGTGAAAAACTAAACGATTTACTAAAAATTTCTAAAGTGAAGTGGGGTTTAGAAGAGTACCTAGAATCTTTAAAAAGTATTCCAAAACAACTAGCTGATGAAATTAGCACCAATTGGGGAGATGCATCCCAAGATTCTTGCGTTAAAAATGGTTATTTTGAGTTTTCAGTTGTGAAGTTAGGAACAATCTACGTTGGATTGCAGCCTGAGCGAGGGAACATACACGATAGAGAAAGCAATTATCATAATCTTCAGAACTGCCCAAACCATGGTTATGTAGCTTTTTATTTGTGGATTCAATCAAACAAAACTGATGCGGTAATTCATATTGGAGCCCATGGCACTCTTGAGTGGTTGCCTGGAAAGTCAGTAGCGTTATCTGAATTTTGTTGGCCCAGAGCCCTCTCAAATAATTTACCAGTGATTTATCCGTTTATCGTAAACGACCCTGGCGAGGCCGCCCAGGCAAAGCGAAGACTTTGCGCTATTACTATTGGCCATGCACCACCACCGATGATAATTGGAGAGTTTTCTGAAGATCTCCACATCTTAGAAAAACTTTTAGATGAATACTCCACGGCGGAGGGCCTAGATCCTCAAAGGCAGGCACGTCTCGCTAATGATATTAGGTTAGAAGCTAAAGGGCGAGGTCTAGAAAAAGACCTCAATATCAAAATTTCAGATAATGCGGCTGCAGCAATTACAAAGATTGATAGTTTTGTCTGCGATGTTAAAGCGAGTCAATTTGGCAAAGGCCTTCACACATTTGGCAAGGGCGATAATGGTTCTTTCGAAATTCAAGGCTTACTTAATGCTTTAAATGGTGAACGCGTGCAACCGGGACCATCAGGATCACCATTTAGAGGAAAGTCAAATGTTTTACCTACTGGGCGAAACCTTTTCACAATTGACCCGCGGGCTGTTCCCTCAAAATCTGCTCATGACCAAGGCATAAAACTAGCAAATGAGGTCATAAGAAAGTATTTACAAGACAATGGCGACTATCCAAAAGGTATAATAATCGACCTTTGGGGCTCAGCTACAATGCGTACAGCAGGCGAAGAGTTTTCGATGGCTTTGCACCTCGCTGGTATAGCACCTTGTTGGGACAAAGATAGTGATCGGGTATCTGGTTTTGAAATTATTGCTCTATCAGTATTAGGCCGACCACGTATCGACGTCTCACTGAGGGTGTCTGGACTTTTTAGAGATGTGTTCCCAGTATTGGCTCAAATGTTTGACAAGGCTATTGAACAGCTTGCCGCTCGGGATGAGCCTCAATTTGATAATCCCTATAAATCCTATGCACCGCGAGTTTATGGACCAAAACCAGGAAGCTTTGGTGTTGGTTTAAATTCATTTATTGAAACCCTTGACGAAGAAACAAAAAGTAAGGCAGGCGATGCTTGGCTTAATGCATCGTCCTGGGCAATAAGAAAAGATGGAACAACGAGTGAAGATCGTAATGGACTCGAAGAACGAATTTTAAATGCTGATACATTTGTTCATGTCCAGGACCTCCCAGAAACTGACTTGCTAATAGCCTCTGACTATGCAGCTCATGAAGGTGGGTTTGCGGCTGCGGTAAGATATTTAGGCGATAAAAAGAAAAATATGTACCACGTCGATACAACAAATCCAGAGCAAGCTAAAGCTCGCTCTTTAGAGGAAGAGATATCAAGGGTCGTTCGAGCAAGAGCAACAAATCCTGAGTGGATTAATGGAATGATGGAACATGGGTTTCGCGGTGCAGCAGAGATTGCGTCAACACTTGATAATATGGCAGCATTCGCAAACTTAGCTGATACGGTACCTCCTCATCTTTTTGACCTATATTATGTTGCAACACTTGGTGATCCTAACGTGTCTAAATTTTTAGAGAATGAAAATCCCCAAGCTTCAGAAGCTATGAAAAATAAGTTTCGTGAACTACAGAGATCTGGTATCTGGCACTCTCAAAGAAATTCAACCATTTTTGATTTCGAGGTGGCTGGTGGATAAACACGAAATAATGGGTTGGTGCCCAACTCCGCTGCGACCGGCCATATCAAGTGATGGTCTTATTGCACGAATTTATCCAAAATTAGGATTGTTATCTTCCAATCAGCTTATCAAATTAGCTGAGCTGAGTATAGAATATGGCAATGGGGAGCTAAATCTGTCAAACAGAGCCGGGTTGCAAATTAGAGGCATCACAAAAAAGCGTTACCCTACTTTTCTAGAGGGTCTAATTCGTTCGCAGTTAGTCAAACCTTCTCAGACTTTTTTTAATATTACCACCACTCCCTTTTGGACAGGTAGACAAAAATATTCTGGTTTATTTGATAATATTGAGAAATTACTATCTAAGCTCTCCGATCTTCCTGATAAGTTTGGTATCAGTATAGACATTGAAAAAGCCCCTAACTTAGGAGAAACTTCTGCAGATATAAGACTAGAACAGACCTCTGATAATAAATTTATTGTGAGGGTTGATGGAAGTAATTCTGGTTTATTAGTCCCATTAGCTGACGCACCTCATCTAATTTATCAAATTTCAGAATGGTTTTTAAGCAGTGGTGGCGCAATCTCAAACAGAGGTCGAATGAAATCACATGTTTCTAAAGGCTTAAAAGTTCCACACTTTGGTAGACAAAAAGCAGCAAGCCAAAAAACTTCTCAAATTCCGAAGTTAGGCATGACTAAAAATGGTATTTTTGTTGGTCTTCCATTTGGTGAAGTTAGCGCAAACACACTATTA
>TARA_B110000444_G_scaffold27903_1_pt1 | contig 10106 bp, 7 predicted proteins | sample TARA_B110000444 | Tara Oceans TARA_B110000444 (sample SAMEA4398370) | marine metagenome | biome: Polar Biome; feature: [SRF] surface water layer (ENVO:00010504); material: water (ENVO:00002006), including particulate matter (ENVO:01000060) such as... | depth 5 m
TCGGCTAGTTGTTGCTTTTGACGTGGGCGCACCTAACCTGTTTGTTTAGCCTCACTTTGGTAAAACTAAATACTCGAAAGCCCTATCTAAAAAGGCCCAACCTGCTCTAGCGGATTAGACCATAGTGTTGAGTAGACAGATGTTCCATCAATAAAATAAACAGCGTCACCATCAAATACCGAGCGATGAGGGCCACTACTCCACCAATTATCAGTCATAGAGGTGATATGACCCACTTCCACAATAGAGGCTACAGCAGGACTATCTTTACCTGCCAATTCAAGCATGTAAAGCCTATTTTGCTGGTAATAATCATCTTGCTCTTTTCCATATACAGTTAAGGGCACTGCAAAACGATCGATGGATTCATTATATTGTTGATAAGTGAAAGCATGCCGGTTATATCGAGCTTCGGAATAGCTCCAACTGCCGTCACCAAGTACATGGGTGCCCAAAGAGAACGGCACACTAATGTCGCTCACATTAAACAATTCGAGTTTCACTAGCCCCTGCTCATCTGCACCTAATCCCAACAGTAAATCATCATTGACCGGATGAAGAAAATCAGAGAACCCGGGGATGGTTAGCTCTCCGGCAATCAATGGATCTTCTGGATCGGACAGATCAAGAACATACAGTGGATCAACGGTTTCAAAGGTAACTAAATACAACTTGTCCCCAAAGAATCTTACGCCATAGAGGCTTTCATTGGGTTTACCTATTTTTTCAGGCCGATTGGCATTGGGCAAGCGTGCAACTAAGTTAAGCTTTAGCTCCGCCTTTGAGAGTTTAAGCATCGACAGCTGATGATTAATAGAATCTTCGCTTCCCCAAGGCCCTGCTTGGGTTGTGGTTACAAGTCTTAAATAACCCCCATACTCACTGATTCTGAAATCCACTTCACCTCTACCCCAGAGATGCCCCTCAACCACCCCTGATCCTTGGTATGATAGAGAGTCAGATAATTCATAGGAGTGCACTAGCGTCCGAGACTCCTCGTCATAGTCCTCAGTCTGGCTTAAATAAATAGCGTTCTCGCTGGCATAAACACCGGATACCGACCCCATATAACATGAGGCGCTGAGCATGGATTCAGATTCCAAATCAACTGATATAACCAATGTCATCACCGGAAAACCATAGCGCTCCGATGCCTGCTCATTAGTTTTATCCATAAATAAACATTGGCTAGCCTCAACCAATAGCATCGACTCTTCGTTAATTGACACAGTTGGCAACACATCAGCAACTGTTAAACCACTCAGTAATACTTTATTGTCTTCTATTTCTTCTTGGGTGGAGGGATATCGAATTAAACCCTCTATGGTAGGTGTATGACGCGCAACCATATAAACAGTATCATCGACACGGCGGCTCGTCACGAAACCCCCTTGTATTTCGATCTGCAACTTTAATTCAGGCTGTTCTGGCGCACTAATATCATAAATATCTAGCGCACTAGTTTGACCTTCCCATGCCCACGAGGTACTAAACCTATCGCCAAAAGTTCCCCACCAGCTAGAGCTTCTCAGTGAGACGAGCTTTGATTCTTTGTTGTAGAGACCCTCAACAGTCAGATCACCTTCAACAGGGATAACACTAACCAGAGCCGCAGTGCCTTGCTTCGGATCTGTACTTAGGATTCTAATACCTCTTTGTTCTTCACTGGTATTATCTGAATCTCCCTCACTCTGATCAGTTGCAACTGGACTGACAGCCTCCATCACAAAACAACAATCCATACTCCGACTGGGCGCAATAAACAGGTGGTCACCATCGTACTTTACGACATCATGCTCGTCGACAGACGCTTCTAAGGTATAGGTAGTAGTAAAACTACGTCCGGAGTCTTCTGCTGAAGAAGCGACCTCAACAGTACCCCTTTTGTTCAAGTAGTCTTCGCCATCTTCAATAATTGATAGCGAGAATAGGTCCAAAAATTCAGCCTCATTTTCAGCCGAAACCAGCAAACCTTTGGGAGGTGGTATTGGTGATTCAACAACTTGGGGCGCGTTATTAGTGCCGCTGCCACAACTTGTCAGTAGCAGTACCGCTGACGAAAGTAGTAACTTTTGTCCCATCCGAAATAAACCCATATTTGTCATTCCCTGCAAAAAGATGTTTATTATCAGAACACCGCCAAAGCTTTTAGACGAAAAAGTCAGGTGCCAATTCGGAGATATCAAGGGCTGTATCCACCTGATAGCTATTTAAATCAGTCATACCCTCAGCCGCCAGAACTTCATCATCCACATAGAAATTACCGGTGTGTTCCCGACTGTTGCGAGTGAGGATAATGTGCGCGGCATCGGCCATGATATCCACAGTTCTTGATCGCGCTACCATCAGGTCACCGCCCAGATGGTTGGCTACAGCTGCTGTGGCTATCGCAGTGCGCGGCCAAAGGGCATTAAAGGCAATGCCGTCTCGGGCAAATTCGCTATGCATACCCAACACACACATACTCATGCCATATTTAGCCATACTGTAGGCTACGTGATTTTGAAACCAGCGCACTTCCATATTCAATGGCGGTGAAAGGTTTAAGACATGGGGATTATCTGATTTGCGTAAAAATGGCACGGCTTTCTGTGAGCATAAGAACGTTCCCCGCGTATTGATATTGTGCATCAAATCATAGCCTTTCATGGACACAGATTCGGTGCCTGCTAAATTAATGGCACTGGCATTGTTGACCAAGATATCGATGCCACCAAATGCGGCAGCAGTTTTTTCCATGGCCTCTTGCACCTGATCTTCAAAGCGCACATCGACGACTAATGGCAGTGCTTTGCCACCGGCAGCCTCAATTTCTTCGGCAGCGGTGTAAATAGTTCCACTTAAGCGTGGGTGAGGTTCAGTGGTTTTGGCGGCAATCGCAATATTGGCCCCATCAGCCGCTGCTCGTTTGGCTATTGCTAAGCCTATGCCGCGACTTGCGCCACTGATAAATAGGGTTTTACCGGATAAATCTGCCATTACTGACCTCTTAAAATAATTATGTTTTTAGTGAATGAAAACTCAGCCTAGTCCGCCTGCAGTAAGCTTGGCGGGATCAAGCAATTTTTCGAGTTCCGCGCGCGAGATGTCAGTTTCTTCCTCTGCCACATCTAACACAGCACGACCATCTTTATAGGCCTTTTTAGCAATTTCAGCGGCTTTGGCGTACCCAATGATAGGATTTAATGCCGTCACTAAAATAGGGTTGCGACCCAATGCAAGCTTCAACTGGTCCTCATTGACAGTAAATGTAGCCACGGCTTTATCCGCAAGCAACCGACTAACATTAGCCAGTAGCTTAATACTTGAGAGAATGTTGTCGGCAATCATTGGCAACATAACATTGAGTTCAAAATTGCCCGCCTGACCACCAATGGTGATGGCGGCATCATTACCAATAACCTGCGCAGAGACCATAGTGGCGGCCTCGGGAATAACGGGGTTAACCTTACCGGGCATAATTGATGAACCTGGCTGAAGCGCTTCAAGGGCAATCTCTCCGAGTCCTGCCAGTGGACCTGAGTTCATCCACCGCAGGTCGTTAGCAATTTTCATAATCGACACTGCAGTGGTTTTTAACTGTCCTGACAGCGCAACTACAACGTCTTGGGTATTGATATGAGTAAACAAATTGTCGGCAGGTGAGAACGCTATGCCTGTCACTGCGCTTAACTGCTTGCTAAATTCAACCGCAAAGTCTGGGTGCGCGTTAATGCCCGTGCCAACAGCCGTTCCGCCTTGAGCAAGGGTTTGTAATTTCGGTAAGATCGCCTTAATGAAGAGTATATTTTGCTCAATCTGGCTAGCCCAACTGAGTAAGCTTTGACTGAGGCGCACAGGCATCGCATCCATAAGATGCGTACGACCAGTTTTAATATGATGGTCTACAGTCTTTGCCTTTGCGACGATGGCGCCATGTAAATGCTCTAGGGCCGGTAATAGATGCTCGGTGACCTCAATAGCAGCGCTGATATGTATAGTACTGGGGATAATATCGTTACTGCTCTGACCGTAATTAATATGGTCATTAGCGCCGACAGACTGGCCCAGTTTAGCGGAGGCTAAAGTCGCTAAGACCTCATTAGCGTTCATGTTTGAGCTAGTACCTGACCCTGTTTGATAAACGTCTACCGGGAAATGACTCATGAGGTCAGGACTTGCTAACAGATCTGTCACAACGTCACTAATAGTATTGGCCATGGCAGCGGGAATCAACTCTAGCGTGGCGTTGGCTTGGGCAGCAGCAGACTTAGCCGTCAATAAGGCACGAATAAACGCCTCAGGCATGGTATTACCACTGACGGGGAAATTATTAATAGCGCGTTGTGTTTGCGCCCCATAGAGTGCCGTTTCAGGAACCTGTAGTTCGCCCATGCTATCGCGCTCAATCCGAGTATTCATTACTATTCCTTAATATGCTGATCCAATGAGATTGCTTTGTTATCTTTCACGACTCACCCAAGGCACGCCGAATTAGGCGTACCATATTAGCAGAAATAGTATTTATTAATAATTAATTAGGCGGATATTCTTAATAGCGGAACCAAAAACGGCCTAGAGACTAACCCTGTATTAAACAGCCATGCTCTTTGCCGGCATCCAGAAGCCACTGCGCAATGTAGTCGGCAAAACTGCGCCGAATAGTCAGATCAAAGCTGCCATCTGCACTCCTCGACACCAACGCTGTAGCTTTAGCAAAATTGGTTTGCACGCAGCGGTTCACCGACGCACCATCTGCAGACCAGGCCTCAAAGTCATAGCTACCCGCTTTTTTAAGCACTAGCGGGACTGAGGACCCTCGCAGGTTAAGTTGGGTTTGCCCACCCGTGACGTCGACAATTGAAATATGCCCTTTGAGTGCATCTCGAAGCGCCGCCTGCAAAGTCTCAGCAGCATGGTTACTCACCACCATCCACTCATCCGGCCCCAACCAGCAGGCCATAGTAGAGCCATGGCTGTGATAGGTTCCCGGCACAGTCGGTAGGCTAAGGCCCAATATAGTTTGTATCCCAGCAGCAAAATCTTGATCAGCGGCCTTACCGCGCAGATTTAGGTAGCACCCCTGCTGTATCTCAGTCACCGTTAATCCCAGCTCAGCGTTAGCAGTTACAGTGCCGGAATACTGCCCTTTTAGATAATGCAGTGGTGACTGCATGATCATATTATTTGCCGCTAAATCAGCCATTCTGACGTACTCCTTTGGGATCATAAAATACCGAACTGACTATTTCAGCGGCGATAACACTGCCATCTGCCGCTGGGCAGTAAACTGTATCGCCCATGCGGTTCAAACCGCCTTTGACTACCGCTAGTGCAATAGAATGGCCCATATTGGCACTGTAATAACTAGAGGTGACATGTCCCTGCATGGCCATTGGGATAGCTTGCTTAGGATCATTGACGATCTGTGACCCCTCCGGCAAAACGCTGTTTGGATTCAATGCTTTAAGCCCTACCAGCTGTTTGCGGTTGTCACGCAATGAATCACTTCTTTCAAGCGATCGCTTGCCGATAAAACTAAAGGTTTTATTTTTACCCACCACCCAATCCATGTTCATATCTGCTGGGGTCATAGAACCGTCGGTGTCTTGACCGACAATAATAAAGCCTTTCTCGGCGCGTAAGACGTGCATGCTCTCTGTACCGTAAGGGGTAATATCAAATTCAGCACCTGCCTCGATCAATTTTTCCCACACATGGCGACCATAATTGGCGGATACATTAATTTCATAAGAGAGTTCACCGGTAAAACTGATGCGAAATACTCTTGCAGCAACACCCGCTACGGTACCATCGCGCCAGTCCATAAAACCAAATTTATCAGCGCTCAGATCAATGTCTTCGCACACTTTGGCGACGACCTTACGTGCGTTAGGGCCGGTAACTGTGGCGGTGGCCCAATGGTCAGTCACGGAGGTGAAGTAAACCTGTAACTCAGGCCATTCGGTCTGCTGCCAAAGCTCTAGCCACGCCAAAACCCCCGCGGCACCACCGGTAGTGGTAAACATTAAATAGTGGTTGTCGGCTAGACAGGCGCAAACCCCGTCGTCAAAGATCATGCCGTCTTCTTTTAACATGACCCCATAGCGGCACTTACCCGACGCTAACTTGAGATAGGAATTGGTGTACATGCGGGTGATGAATTCAGCCGCATCGGGGCCTTGAATATCAATTTTTCCAAGCGTGCTAGCATCTAGAATACCAACACTATTGCGTACGGCTAAACACTCACGATTGACTGCCTGATGCATGGTTTCATTGTCCTGAGGGAAATACCAAGGACGCTTCCACTGACCAACATCTTCAAATACTGCCCCCTGCTCTGCGTGCCAGCGATGGGTAGCAGTGTAACGCTCAGGGTCAAATAAATCCTTAATATCTCTACCGGCGATAGCGCCAAAAGTGGTGGGCGTGTACGAGGGCCTAAAGATGGTTGTCCCTGTGTCACTGATGCTCTGACCTAGAGCATTGGCCAATATCGCCATGCCGTTAATATTGCCGAGTTTGCCTTGATCGGTACCAAAACCAAGGGCGGTGTAGCGCTTAACGTGCTCTACCGACTCAAAGCCTTCCAGTACCGCTAGTTCAATACCACCGGCACTAACATCTAGCTGAAAATCTACAAATTGACTAGGTGCGCGGCTAGTGGATTTAGTGTGGGGAACCAAAAACAGTGTCTGCTGTGTTTGCTCAACAACCTCATTTACCGCCGGCAACGGCTGCTGCGCGACACCATCGCCAAAGCCTGCTAGATGGGCTGCTTCAGCCCCCGCAATTGAGCCCTCTAAAAGACCATCGGACAGGCCAAAGGTACCGTTACAGGCACCGGCCGAACGCTCTTGCTGTTTCGATTCGCCGGGTCTAAAGCTTACAATTTTTTCATCCCAAACAGGTTTAGCCCCGGTATGAGAACTCAGGTGAATGGCTGCGCTCCAACCCCCTGAACTGGCAATCAGATCACAAGCCAAGTTTTGTACTGCACCAACCACCTGAGTGCCCTCACTATTGAGTGGTGCAACCAGAGCGGATCGCACTCGCTTGCTGCCTTTAGCCTCTATAACGCCGCATCCATCTAAAACTTGGATGCCAAGCTCTCTAACTCGGGCTACTAACTCGCCACTGGGTGAGGATCGAGAGTCGACCACGGCCACCACATGGCGGCCAGCACTTTGCCAGTCGAGTGCAGTGCGATAGGCATTGTCATTATTAGTGGCAAGAACGAGTTTCTGTCCCGGCGCAACGCCAAAGCGATTGACATAGGTAGACACCGATGACGCTTGCATAACACCCGGTATATCATTGTGAGCAAACACTAGGGGTCGTTCAAAGGCACCGGTAGCCAGAATCACCTGTTTCGCCCTCACTCTATGCATACACTGCCGAGGCCCGCAAGCAGCCTTCAAACCTAAATGGTCGGTACACCTTTCTAAGATGGTCAAAAAGTTGTGGTCATAATAGCCAAATACGGTACTGCGCCTTAGTCTCTGTACATTACTGAGAGATTCCAATTGCGAGTTTACAGAGGCAACCCAGTGACTGGCTGAGCTGCCGTCAATCAGTTCATTAGACGCTAACAAACTGCCACCAAATTCACTCTGTTCGTCGGCAATAATGACTCTTGCGCCAGTAAGTCCCGCCTCAAGAGCCGCAACCAGACCTGCGGGGCCAGCACCAACTACCAAGACATCGCAATGCTGATTAATCTTGTCGTAGGTATCTGGATCTGCCTCTACTGGAGTTTTGCCAAGACCTGCAGCCTTACGAATAAAATGCTCATAGGTCATCCACAGCTTTTGCGGGTACATAAAGGTTTTATAGTAAAACCCAGGAGGCATTAGGCGTCCAAACAAGCCTATTATGCCCATCAAATCAAAATTAACATTCGGCCAGCCGTTAACACTCGAGGCTTCTAAGCCTTCGTATAACTCAACTTGAGTCACCTTTAGATTGGGCACTGTCGCCGCACCAGAGCCCAACTGAATAATGCCATTAGGCTCTTCCATGCCATGCCCGACAATGCCGCGAGGACGAGAGTATTTAAAACTACGTCCGACCACATTGACGCCATTGGCTAAAAGCGCAGAGGCCAAGGTATCTCCGGCAATACCTTGGTAGGATTTACCATTAAAAGCAAAATTGATAATTTGACTGGGATCGGTGCGGCCAGACGTGGGAAGACGGTTTAGTTGACTCATGCGTCTGCTCCAGTAATCTGCGGTTGAGTGCCGACCAAATAGGTCTCTAAAATTTCATAGGTCAAGGTGTTGCGCGTAGCATTAAAGTAACGCCGGCATCCAACTCCGTGGTACCACATTTCATGGTGAATACCGCGCGGATTCTTGCGGAAAAATAGGTAGTCGCCCCACTCTTCATCGGTTAGGCTCTCTGGTGCAAGAGGTCGTGCGATATGTGCCTCTCCCCCGTAACTGAATTCTTCCTCTTCACGGTGCTCCCGGCAATGTGGGCAATAAATTAGTAGCATAGGCTTTTTCCGATGTCTCTCAATGCCAACAGTTAGTGAGCAACGCCAGCGGCGCCGTGCTCATCGATTAATGCGCCCGTATTGAAACGGTCAATGTTAAATGCAGCAGCCAGCGGATGAGGCCGGTCATTAGCGACTGTGTCCGCAAATACAAACCCTGAACCCGGTGTAGCTTTAAATCCGCCCGTTCCCCAGCCGCAATTAAAGTACAGGCCGTCAACAGAGGTCTTACTGATAATGGGGCATGCATCCGGACAGGTGTCCACGATACCGCCCCACTGCCGATTCATTTGTACCCGACTAAAGGCAGGAAAGAGTTCGCAAATTGCCTGTACGGTGTGTTCTATGACATTAAATGAGCCTCGTTGGCCATAACCGTTATAACTATCAACGCCAGCACCAATGACCAAGTCGCCCTTATCGGATTGACTGACATACCCATGCACTGCGTTAGACATAACCACCGTGTCTAAACAGGGTTTTACCGGTTCTGACACCATGGCCTGCAGCGGTCGCGATTCCACCGGGAGTCTTATTCCAGCCATTGCCGCTACCAGCCCAGAGCTTCCAGCAGTAACACAGGCCACCTTACGAGCACCAATAAAGCCATTGGTCGTTTCAACTCCAGTTACCGCGCCATCTTTACGGCGTATACCGGTCACTTCGGTCTGCTGAATCATGTCTACACCCAGTGCATCTGCACCACGAGCATAGCCCCACGCAACTGCATCATGGCGCGCTGTGCCGCCACGAGGTTGCCATGAAGCACCCAAAATAGGGTAGCGGCTGTTGCGGGAAATATTAATCAACGGGGCTATTTCTTTAATCCTTTCAGGTGTCACTACTTCACCATCAATGCCATTCAGCCGATTCGCATTCACTCGCCGCTCAATATCACGCATATCTTGCAAATTGTGGCCCAGGTTAAGCACACCACGCTGACTGAACATAACGTTGTAGTTGAGCTCTTGGCTCAGTCCTTCCCAAAGTTTCAAAGACAGCTCATACAACTGCGCCGCTTCATCCCATAGGTAGTTAGAACGGATGATGGTGGTGTTTCGCGCGGTATTACCACCGCCTAAATAGCCCTTCTCCACCACAGCAACATTGGTAATACCGTGAACCTTGGCCAGGTAGTAGGCGGTTGCCAAACCATGCCCACCGCCACCAACAATAATCACATCATAGTCTTTTTTAGGGGTTGGGTTACGCCACACTTTTTGCCAATTTTCATGGTAACTGAGGGCATTTTTTAACAGGCTAAAAGCGGAGTAACGTTTCATGGTATCCACGGCTTTAAGAATCAAAAAATCAGTGATCATTTGACCAGTTATATCGTTGCGGGTGCTAGAACAAAAACGCCAATCGATGACTCAAAAACGACAAAATAGCGTAATTAACCCAAAAATAAGGGTTTTGGGGGTAAAATGTCATTATAGTTATGACCTTAAACCGGTTTATGTTGTATTAAAACGACTTATAGAGCGCAAATAATCATGCCTGAATCTACCTCACAGAGTCTTAATTCTGCTCATCTTGCGGTGGGTTTTGTGCTCATGCCAAGCTTTACCTTACTGCCCTTTTCGGCCTTTATTGATGCTTTGCGCCTAGCCGCTGATGAAGG
>TARA_B110000444_G_scaffold261454_1_pt1 | contig 10092 bp, 6 predicted proteins | sample TARA_B110000444 | Tara Oceans TARA_B110000444 (sample SAMEA4398370) | marine metagenome | biome: Polar Biome; feature: [SRF] surface water layer (ENVO:00010504); material: water (ENVO:00002006), including particulate matter (ENVO:01000060) such as... | depth 5 m
TTGGAGAATGGTTCAACACTATTGCTCTTTTTGTTATTATTTTGAAATATACTGATTCAGAATTACTTCTTGGTATTTTAATGGCGGTCCGAATGGGTTCGTTTGCACTTATGCAACCTCTTTTTGGTTTACTTGCTGACCGTGTAAACCGTAAAAAATTGATGATAATCACCAATCTCTTTCAAATTGGATTAGCACTCGCATTTCTCGGTGTGAATGGACCTGAAGACATGTGGTGGATGTTTACTGTATCAGGGATTATGATGGCATTACACGGATTGTATGTTACAGCTGAAAGAGCAGCGCTTCCGAATATTGTGAGTAAGGAAGAATTGGCTACCGCTAATGCACTTGATAGTGCTACGTGGTCTACTGCGTTATGTTTAGGGGCGTTTTCGGGTGGTCTTGTCGTCTCCAGTTTCGGTGAAGATGTGGCCTTCATAATAGATTCAATTACATTTCTATTTGGAACATTGATGTTGATTCCGCTTGTTATACCACAAACGTTTGACAAATCAAGTGAAGGATCACTGATTAGAAGTTCGCTCAAAGATATTTGGCTTGGTCAAAAAAGGATTAAGAGTGAACCGAGACTTCTTCGAATAATATTTGCTAAAACTTCTTGGAATATTGCAGGAGGGGGTCTCGCAGGGGTGTTTCTAGTATTAGCGGGGAATGAAATTACATTCGTAGGAACTGCCCTTGGATTTGGTATATTCTTCTTCGCACGTGGAATCGGTACTGGAATTGGACCTATATTGGCAAGGAGTGTGTTTAAGGATTCAACAAAATGGCCAAAAATGGTTGGTTTACTTATTATTGTCAGTGGATTTTTCTATACACTTGTAGGATTAAGTTTGGGTGGTCCAATTCTATTGACACTCGCACTCGTTACATTAGCGCATACTGCTAGTGGTGGGAATTGGGTTCTGTCGACTGTACTTACTCAAGAATGGGTTGAGGATGAGATGAGAGGCCGCGTCTTTTCGACAGATATGCTCCTCATGTCGATGGGGCAAGTAATTTCAACAATATCTGCAGGTTATTTGATCGAGAAAGATGTTGTAAATCTACAACAAGGAATTCTGGCCTATTCAATTCTCATGGTTGTGAGTGGAATTATATTCACTCTATGGAATCCTAAGAACCAAGGCAGACTTCATGAAAGCACTCAGGTGGCGTGAAGTAACGTCTTGAATCACTCGTTTCATCGATGATATCAAGTTGGAGGGTGGAAGTATCTCCTTCTTGGATTGTAACGAGAGATGAAGTACTCGCAGGTAGATAATCTTCTCCTGTTGAAGTCAATGATAATCGAATTGTATGTCCTTCCATAAGGACAGCATCAAGGGGCATGAATTCCATCTTCGCATTTATTGTTTCAAAAATTGGAGTCCATGTTTGTATTTGATCTCCTCCAGCATGGTATCTCAGGTCCATGATTGCATGACCAATATGGATGCATGTATTTTCAAAGCAGTCTTCGAGTAAAGCGTATAATTGACCTCCAATAGTTGCAGTTGTTACATCAACATGAAGACGAGGTACACCTGCAATCCTCAAGGTCTCAGTCAGAGGTTCGGTCTCCCATACAGGGCCTGTAGAAGCATCTGGTATGACCGTCAATGAACCGCCAATATTGGATAATTCAGCGCCTAAACTTCCGCTCCATTCTGTTGTATCGGAAGGAGGATATCTATCTTCAAGCCTCCATTCACCAAGGTTATCCTGTATCTCAATATATTGACCAGGTTGTTCACCACGATCTTGGAGATAGTACTCAAACCACTCGTACAGATCTTGCATCCAATCATACCGAATCATTTCGGGAAATGCTTCCCCTCCACGGCCACCCATGTCACTTCTATCATCAAGTTGAATCGGCCGGTCAGGATAATCATGATCCCATTGTCCAAAAAGGCCCTTGGCTTCAATTCCCGCATCAATTAATGCATTCATCGTTGGAACAGCCATATGTGGATCTACGTTCCAATCATGCATTCCTTGAATAAGGTATACCGACCCTTGATAATTCTCCAATACTCTGTCCAAGAAGTAACGCTCAGCCCAGTAGTCACCAAATTGCTCAGATCCCAATAAGTAAGCGCTCATACCAGTCCCTGGGCCAATGAGGTAATCTGGACATATGTTTTGGTAATCTTCTTCATCTCCATCTAAGCCGTATGAGCCATAAACACCGTTGTGCATAATGGGAGCGCGTGCTTCCGCACTTCCGTTTCTCCACATTAACTCCTTAACACCAATGAGCCCAGAGATTGGTACAATCGTTTTGAGATAATCGTGTTCAGCTCCGAACATAGCAGCTTGCCATGGAGTTGAACCATCATAGGATTTTCCAATGAGGCCAACATTACCATTACTCCAATTTTGTTCACCAAGCCAACGAACTGCTGCATCATTTCCTAACTGTTCAGCATTCCCCATAAGGTCCATACAATGATTGGAACGGCCAGTTCCAGCAACTGAAACTTGGGCAAATGCATAACCATGAGGTAACATTTGTTCAACCATCATCGATCCAAGCCAACTGCCTGGGACTTCGATCGTAGGAGTTTCAACAGATGGTTCTTGGAAGTATGGGCCGAATTCTGCTATGACAGGTACTGTTACGCCATCTGGTACATTCGGCCTCCATACTGCTAAGCTAATCAATCCGTTTGGTGCTGCTCCACCTTCTTCTAAGGGGAGAATGTATTCAACGAAGTGGTGAGTTGAATTCCATTCATTTGCAGTCTCTAAAATTTCGTAAGGACCAACTTCCAAGATATAGCCGAAATCTGTATCGACCGTATAATCTTCGAGGTACCGTTCCCAAATAGGAACATTTCCTTGTTCCTGTGGACTATCTTGGACTGCATTGACAAGGGAATCACCGAATAATGCTGAAACAAATAGGAACACAAGACAAACTGCGATTGTACTGCCTAAGACGGCATTGAATGACTGATTATCAGCCCTTTGAACCTCAGAAGAGTCCAATACCCCCTCATCGCCCTTAACGGTCATTGTTTAGCCATCGCAGTCCTATTATTGAATCCGTCGAAGTATTGAGTTGTGAACAATCCTCAAAGGCCATCAATCCTACGCACACCTATGGATGACGAAGGGCGAATCGCAATGATACGTGCTGGATTGCCTTCGCAATTGCCAAAACACCCTGGTTTAGATGCTTCAGTGGACCATGCTCCTGTACGCAAGCAAGTGCTTTCCTCACAAGAAGAAAGATTAGCCTTAGAAAATGCCCTTCGTTATTTTCCCGAATCGAACCACAGTACTCTCGGACCTGAATTTCTTAAAGAATTACGAACATATGGTCGAATTTACATGTATCGATTCCGCCCGGATTGTGTAATTCGAGCACTCCCTATTGACCAATATCAAGCACATTCATTACAAGCCGCAGGTATTATGTTAATGATCGATAATAATCTAGACCCTGTAATTGCTCAATTCCCTAATGAACTCATTACATATGGTGGAAATGGTGCAGTATTCCAAAATTGGGCTCAATATGTACTGGTTATGAATTATCTTTCCCAAATGACCGATGAACAAACACTCGTCATCTATTCTGGTCATCCTCTTGGATTATTTCCTTCAAACAAAAATGCCCCTCGGGTTGTTGTGACAAATGGTATGATGATTCCAAATTATTCTTCGGTTGACCACTATGAACGGTTGAACGCCATGGGTGTGACACAATATGGTCAAATGACTGCAGGTTCGTACATGTATATTGGACCGCAAGGAATTGTTCATGGTACGACAATTACGTTGATGAATGCAGCAAGAATGAAATTTGGAATACCTGCGAATGGCGATCTCGGCGGATTGTGTTTCGTTACATCCGGATTGGGTGGTATGTCGGGAGCTCAAGCCAAAGCAGCTGTTATTGCAGGAGTCTCTTGCATTGTAGCGGAATCCAATCCCATAGCCGCTAGAAAACGTCATTCTCAAGGTTGGGTTGAACAAATTTCAGAAAATGTTGACGAAGCCATTGACTTAATGCTTGAATCTGCAACGAACAAAGTGGGGACATCAATTGGATTCATTGGAAATATTGTCGAACTATGGGAACGCTTGGTTGAACGAGACGTGATGGTTCATTTAGGAAGCGATCAAACATCCCTACACAATCCATACCAGGGAGGATATTATCCTGCCAATTTATCCTTCGAAGAATCTCAGGAACTTATGCACACGAATCCAAGCGAATTTAAATCAGCAGTACAATCCACATTGCAAAGACACGTGTTGGCCATTAATTCTATGACAAAAAAGGGAATGTTCTTCTGGGATTATGGAAATGCATTCTTACTCGAAGCAGGACGGGCTAAAGCAGATATTTTTGATGACAATGGAGACTACAAATATCCATCTTATGTTGAAGATATTATGGGTCCATTATGCTTTGACCGTGGATTTGGACCTTTCCGTTGGGTTTGTTCATCTGGATTAGCGAATGATCTCCAAGCAACTGACAAAATCGCATTTGAAACCCTTTCCGAATTATATGATCTAGTAACTGATGAAGACGTTAAACAACAGATACGAGATAATCTCAAATGGATCAAGGAAGCAGATTCACATCAACTAGTTGTTGGATCACAAGCCCGCATCCTTTACGCAGATGAACAGGGAAGAAATGCCATTGCAACCAAGTTCAATGAAGCCATTGCTGATGGACGTATCTCTGCCCCTGTTATTCTAGGGCGAGACCATCATGATGTAAGTGGAACTGATTCACCTTACAGGGAAACCGCGAACATTCAAGATGGTTCCAAGTGGACAGCTGATATGGCTGTTCAAAATTTCATCGGGGATGCGATTCGCGGAGCCACATGGGTTAGTTTGCATAACGGAGGTGGCGTGGGCTGGGGTGAAGTTATGAATGGCGGTTTTGGAATGGTCATCGATGGCTCTGAAGACTCTAAAACAAGACTGCAGTCGATGCTTCATTGGGATGTCAACAACGGTGTGGCTCGAAGAGCATGGGCTCGTAATTCTGGCGCCGTATCTTCAATCAAAGAAGCGATGAAGATTAATACCTCACTTCAAGTAACTTTACCCAACTCCGTAGACGAAAATCTTCTTGAACATATTTTCAATGGTGAATGAAATGAGCAAACGAACAATTACTCTTGATGGAACAACGTTGACTTCATCTGAAGTTGTCGAAGTAGCTAGTAATTATTCCCAAGTTAAGATAGCTGAGGAATCGATGATTCGTGTGAGAAATGCTCGTTCTGTTGTTGATCGCATTCTGAAAGACAACGATGTCGTCTACGGAATAAATACTGGTTTTGGTTCCTTGGTGAATACCCAAATCAATTCAGAAGAATTGGAGACGCTGCAATTAAATTTAGTACGCTCTCATGCTACAGGATTAGGGGATTTAATGAGCATAGAAGAGGTCCGAGCCATGATGTGTGTTCGAATTAATTCGCTTGTAAAAGGGAATTCAGGATGTCATCCTGATGTCATCAACCAACTCGTAACTTTTCTTAACATGGGAATTCATCCAACTGTCCCTCGCATAGGTAGTTTAGGTGCGAGTGGCGATTTAGCACCTCTTTCCCATTTGGCTTTAGGCCTGATTGGTGAAGGAACTGTTTTATTCAATAATGAGGAACGTAATGCAAAAGAAGTTCTTGTGGAATGCGAATTACTCCCTCTTACATTACGAGCCAAGGATGGCCTTTCATTGATCAATGGTACCAGTCAAATGACAGGATTCCTTTGTCTCGCATTAGAACGGCTCAAGAACCTACTCACATATTCTGATCTCGTTGCTTGTATGTCTATTGATGCAACTGAATCTACTCTCACGCCAATGGATGAGAGAGTTCATCTTGCCCGACCACATCCTGGCCAGATATTTGTTTCCAAACGAATTCGAAGTATTTTGTCAGATTCAACTATACTTTCTAATCATACAACTTGTAATCGAGTGCAAGACCCGTATTCATTTCGGTGCATTCCACAAGTACATGGGGCCGTTTCAGAAACTCTGCAACGGTTGAACGAAGTAGTTCACACCGAATTGAATTCAGCAACTGACAACCCACTTATATTTCCAGATATATCCAATCCTGGTCGGCATGAAATTATCTCTCAAGGAAATTTTCACGGTGAAATATTAGCCTTGACAGCAGATGCAATGGCCTTATCTTTATTTGAAATCTCATCAATAAGTGAAAGAAGAATTGACCAGATGCTGGACCCGAACAGGATGGCAATTAAACCATTTTTAGCAAATGATGCTGGCCTTGAATCTGGTTTAATGATTGTACAATATTCTGCTGGTGCCTCGCTGGGGGAATTACACGGTCATGCATCTCCACGAACTTCCTTTTCAACAACTACTTCCGCGGGTCAAGAAGACCATGTAAGTATGGGATCTACTGCTTGCTGGAATCTACTTCAAGCAGTTCGAAGGTCATCAGAAGTAATTGCATGCGAACTCTTTGTCGCCAGGAGAGGATTGCATTTTATCCATCATAAATCGTCCAAACAAATAGAAATTTTACTTCGCTGTATTGATACCATTGTTATCGACGATATATCAGATAGAACAACAAGTTCGGAATTAAGATTCATTGCTAATGAATTACTCCAATCTGCTTGGTTATCTTTAATCGAGGCTGAATCAAGCAGGATACCTAAATTAATCCAAGAAGTATCTGCGTTCTAACTGATCTAATCCTGTTAATTGACGTATCCTAAATTGAGCTACTGACCGTTCTTGAGAATCTGAAACATTTTCTGAAACCCAATTATCAAGTTGAACTGCTCTCCGAACTTTTTCTTCGATGATATTGTACGCTTGAAACATAGAATCTGTATTTGAAGAGTAAAGAGCGGACTCCACCTCGGAAACATCTAGCCCCATCCTACGCCATTGTAGCACTCTCCTTTGAAGTAGGGATTTTGAAAAACCATTTCTAGGTAATCGAGTAAGTAAGAGCAATTTAGGAGATCCGTCTTCATGAAGTTCAATTTCTAAATTTTCAGATTTTTGGACCCCAAGAAAGTCATTGGATTGTTCTTCAATGAAATCTAATTCCTCTACGAAATCTAAGGTTAGAATTGCAGCCTCTCTCGTAAGCTGATTCAGTTCGATTGAACTGAAAGAATTTTCATCGACAGAAAGATACACGTTCCAATGGGTTCGGTGAATTGAATCTGAAAGTGTTCGTGTAAAGCTAAGTAATGAATCGAATCCATGTAAAGATGAAAGCCATTCTAAACCTTCTATGAAAATAGTTCCTTTATGATTCGATAATCTGTTTGAAATCAAATCTAGCAATGCATTATAACTCGGCGGAATCATACCATCCCCCTCTCTATCAGTTAACCAATAGCACTCGATATCAGTGATGTCTAAACGTTCTATTAGTCTCCTTTGAGGCATTCTTGAGATGAAGACTCTGTGAGAGGTTTCATCAGAGTCAATCTGATCAAATACGGATACAAAATCATCAGAGGATGTGAAAAGGAGCGTATGAATTTGGCCTGCCATAATATCCCCTTGAATTCACCAGAACACAAGAGATACATAGGTTTCATCGTTAAAATCATCATGAAGGATTATAATCGCAGAGGTGTTGAGTAAGACCGGTGACGATGGTATGACCGAGAAAAATGAAGAGATAGCAATGGCGGAATGTGGTTCTTGCCGAGCAGTCGTGCCTATTACATCAACCAACTGTCCCGAATGTGACATTTCGTTCTCTGGAGTATCAGAAGATGCCTTAGGTGAATGTGGAGCATGCAACTCTCTCGTGCCCCTTGATTCTACAAAATGTCCTGAATGCGGCGTGGTTTTCGTAGCTGACGATGTGATCGACATCTTGCGCACCTGGATGGCAACCAACTCAATGGATGTGAAATCATTGTTTGGCCGATTCGATACAAACGGAGACGGACGCATCGATTCTGATGAATTAAAATCAGGATTATTATCCCTTAATCTAGCGGATTTACCGCCAAGCCAAGTGGATAAGTTAGTCCAAGCCATAGATGAGGACGGAGACAGTCTTGTAGATCTTGAAGAACTTCAAACGATCATTGCTGGCGATAATCTTGTGGAAGAAACGGAGACAACTGCAGATGAATCAAATGACAGAGAGGAGAGTATTGAATACAATGAGAATGTCCTCTCCAAAGTAATGATCGCTGCAGAAATCAATGATTCCGACAAAGAAGAGTTCCTAGCCTTTGCAGAAAATCATAATTCCGATGACAATTCATATCTCAAGAAAGAAGAATTGCAATCTGCTGCTGATGCATGGAATGCTCGAAGCGAAGCGGATGAATCAGATAATGAAGCCGCCGAATCAGAAGAAGAAATCGACTCACCTGTGGAACAAGCTGTGGAAGAAGTAGTCGTGCATGACTCAGAGGAAGAGATTGTCGAACAAGAATCAGAAGAAGAACTCGATGGAATAACCGAAGAAGCAGTCGAAGAAGAATTGATTGAAGAAGTAATGGATGAAGCATCTGTTGAAGAAGAAACCGAGGAAGATCTAGTAGAATTAGAAACTGAAGATCGAAGTATCTCTCAGATTTATGAGGACGTACTCTACTCAATCGATGAACAAGAATTGACATTAGCAAACGCCTTTGGAGATATGGATGAAGACGGGAACCGAATGATCACTAGAGAAGAACTTGGTTCTAAGCTCAGTATTTTCCTTGAATATGAATTATCTGATTCGGAACTCGATTCTATGATGGATTCAATGGATGAAAATTCAGATGGGAACATCGATATGATTGAATTCGTAACATCTATTGAAAATCATGAAGATTCCATTGCAAGCATTGATGATGAGGAAGCTGAAACCGTCAAAACATTCCCAACGAAATGGCATACACGCTTCATGTCGAAGAAATGGCATGATGTCTTCTGGCCATTAATCCATACAGGATTAGCAATAATGATTATCGCAGCATTAGCAAATGGATTATTCCCATTCGTTGATGGAGAAGGTGGCACTGTAGAATTAGAAACAGATGCCGGAGACGGATGGATGAATGCAGATGGAATCGTTATAGACGAAGGCCAGGCATATCCATGCGATTCAACCGTACAGGTTGGTGAGTGTAAGAACTCATTAACGCCACTTGCTGGTGAAGCAAGTTCCATGCCAGGTGGATTCTATCTTGACGGTATATTCCTCATGATTTTCTCAACCCTTGGGTTGATTGGAAGTTTGTACACACACCTGGTATTAGCCCCATCTTGGAGAGCCCGTGTTAAGGCTATGAAAGATGTCAATGAAGAGAAGGCAGATGTTCAAGAGTCCCTCGAAGAAGATGATGACACAGAAGTAGTGGAGTCAGAAGAAACTGAAGATGATGAAACTGAAGATGATGAAACTGAAGGCGATGAAAACGAAGAGGAATTGTCTGAAGAAGAATCCAGTTCAGAGGATGAGGAACTCGATATTGGATCCTATGTTGGAGTCGACATTGATGGTGAAGAATACTACGGTACAATTCTAGAATTTGATGATGATGAAGATACGGTTATAATCAAGGAAGAAGAATCTGGTGATGAAATAACAGCTTACCAGGATGAAATGTTTGTTCCAGAGGATTGAATTTGACAGATCTTTTACAGGTTTTTATTCGTTCCGTACGGTGTCCATCTTGCGGCACAATAGAACATCAGGGCACATTCAAATGTCCTGAGTGTGGACTCTTTCATGCATCAGTTCCATTAGAAGATAGGAAAGCACCAGATCCTGGTCAACGTATCCAAGAAAGAGAAGTAGATCCATCCGCGTATTCACTCTCATCTTCGTCTATGCCGCTGGATGAAGAGTTCCAACAAACTGATGAAATTCAAACGTGGTCAGGTGGGAATACAGACTTTTCAATACTCGATGAGGATACTCCATTAGCAAAAATACCACTTGAAAATCTCGATAAAAATGTTGACGTGATTCATGAAGATTAATTATTTGTAAAGTAATTAAATTAAATACTACATACATTTAAAATAAACTAGGTTCATTGGTGGGCTCGGAGAGAATCGAACTCTCGATCTTTGCCATGTCAAGG
>TARA_B110000444_G_C18851092_1_pt1 | contig 10083 bp, 9 predicted proteins | sample TARA_B110000444 | Tara Oceans TARA_B110000444 (sample SAMEA4398370) | marine metagenome | biome: Polar Biome; feature: [SRF] surface water layer (ENVO:00010504); material: water (ENVO:00002006), including particulate matter (ENVO:01000060) such as... | depth 5 m
TGCGCTTTGGCTGCAACGATTAGGGGCTAATGTAACTGGCATTTCTTTAGCACCAACCACTACTCCTAGCTTGTTTTATTTGGCAGATATTGGCAGCACGATAGAAAGCCACTTTTGTGATATTAGAGATACTGAAAAACTCAATAATTTAATGCAGCAAATCCAACCAGAGATTGTATTTCATCTTGCAGCACAAGCATTAGTTAGAGAGAGCTACGCCAATCCTGTTACTACATTCTCTACCAATGTGATGGGCACTGCTAATTTACTAGACTCTCTTCGCAAATTGCAGTCAACCAAAGTTGCGGTCATGGTCACTACTGACAAAGTGTATAAAAATAAAGAATGGCAATGGCCTTATAGAGAAACAGATGAGCTAGGAGGTTATGATCCTTACAGCGCCAGTAAAGCTGCAAGTGAAATAGTTATCAATAGCTTCCGCGATGCCTTTCTAAAAAATCAAGGCATCGCGATTGCTAGTGCCCGCGCAGGCAATGTAGTCGGTGGCGGCGACTGGGCTGAAAATAGATTAATCCCTGACATTGTCAAAGCATGGCAAGCCGATGAGCTAGTAAATATCCGACGCCCCAATGCTATTCGTCCATGGCAGCATGTACTAGAACCACTTTCCTCTTACATAACTCTAGCGGAAGAATTGTGGACTAACCCTGATTTAGCTAGCGCCTATAATTTTGGCCCAAACGCTAACGAGGCTGCCTCCGTTAAAGAAGTAATTAATCTAGCTAAAGCGAGTTTTCCCCAGGGAAAAGTACACTTTAGAGGTGAAACAGAAGGACCATACGAGGCTAGTTTACTTACCCTTGACACCTCAAAAGCTCGCTCCATTTTAGCTACCAAACCCAGATGGGACCTAAAAGAAACGATCAGTCGTACAATGAATTGGTACCAAGCTCAGCATCAAGGCCAAAGCGCTAAAAAACTATGCGAATCTGATATTTTTGCATTCGAGGAGTTTGCGTGAATCGATTTACTGTTTCCGCGCTTCCATTGAGTGGTCTAAACAAGATTACTCGGCAAGCACTGGGAGATAGAAGAGGTTACTTAAGTCGCTTATTTTGTAAAGATGAATTAAGGCATGCAGGCTGGACAAAGCCTATTGCACAGATCAACCATACTTACACTCAAAAGAAAGGAGTTGTCCGTGGAATGCACTTTCAGTACCCTCCCCATGAAGAGATGAAGCTGATTAGCTGTATTCGTGGAGAAGTATGGGATGTCGCTGTTGACTTACGCAAGCATTCACCCACTTTTTTACACTGGCACGCCGAAAGGCTTTCGGCTGACAACCTTTGTGCGGTAGTAATTCCTGAAGGTTTTGCACATGGGTTTCAAACCCTCTCTGAAGATTGTGAATTGCTTTACTCACATAGCGCACCTTACTCTGCAGAATCTGAAAGTGGTTTGAATATTTTAGATCCTTTACTCAAAATTGAATGGCCTCTAAGCATTAGCGATGCCTCTGAACGAGACACAAATCTCCCCATGATAAGCTCTAGCTATGAAGGCATGACTATTTTATGAAATGTAGACATTGCAAAACTGAACTCAATCATATCTTTATTGATTTAAACAGCTCGCCACCTTCAAATGCTTACCTTAGTGAAACCGAATTAAAAGATACTGAAACCTGGTACCCATTAAAGGTCATGGTTTGTGACAATTGCTGGCTAGTTCAGACAGAGGACTTTGTTGGTGCCGATGAAATGTTTTCGGACGATTATGCTTATTTCAGTTCGTTCTCAACTACATGGTTAGAGCATGCCGAGCGTTATGTCACTGATATGGCAAAGAGATTTGGTTTAGATGCACAATCACATATCATCGAAGTGGCTGCAAATGATGGTTACCTCCTGCAATATGCCAAAGTGAAAGGAATTCCATGTTTAGGTATAGAGCCAACCACCAGTACAGCAGAAGCAGCACGAGCCAAAGGAATTGAGATTGTAGAAGATTTTTTTGGTGTGAAATTGGCTGAAGAGCTAGTATCACAAGGCAAACAAGCAGATCTGACTGCCGCCAACAATGTGTTAGCTCATGTGCCAGATATTAATGATTTTGTAAACGGATTTGCTATTCTTCTTAAAGAGCATGGTGTTGCCACCTTCGAGTTTCCTAATTTGTTGAATTTAGTAGAGCAGAACCAATTTGACACCATATACCACGAGCATTATTCCTATTTATCGCTAATAGTGGTTCAACGTATTTTTAAAGAAAATGGATTGACTATTTTTGATGTGGAAAATTTACCTACTCATGGAGGCAGTCTTAGAGTATATGCTCAACGCGACAATACCGGGCAGCAACCTATATCCACCCATGTTTATGATTTGCTAGAAGAGGAAAAAAAGGCTGGTTTGGATACACTAGCGTTTTATAGCGGGTTTCAACATAAAGCTGAAACAGTTAAGAATGATTTACTCGCTTTTCTTCAGGAGGCTAAGAAAGAGAAACTGACCGTAGCGGCTTACGGAGCTGCAGCAAAAGGCAACACTCTTCTCAATTTTGCGGGAATTAATTCAGAATTTATTAGCTTTGTCGTTGACTTAAACCCCGCAAAACAAAATAAATATATGCCCGGTAGTCTTATTCCCATTGTAGATGAAGCATTCTTAAAGTCTAACAAGCCCGATAGAGTAATTATTTTGCCATGGAATTTAAAATCCGAAATTATTCAACAATTACATTACATTCAAGACTGGGACAGTAAATTTGTGCTTGCAATCCCTAAGCTTGAAGTCATATAAAATGAACATACTACTTACTGGAGCTGGAGGTTTTGTAGGGCAGCAAGTTCTAAACAGCTTATTACAAACGGATAACAATATATCACTAGTTTTAAGAACAGGAGCTGATCTAACTCCATATAAACGTGAACCAAATATTAAAAGTATTATTAGCTCACCAGATATATTCACAGAAAATCAGCAATGGTGGATGGATGCCTTACAAAAGATAGAGCTTGTAATACATGTTGCGTGGTTCGCAGAGCCAGGAAAGTACCTTCAATCCGAAAAAAACCTAGAATGCTTAAAGGGAACTATGACTTTAGCACAAGCCGCTGTTGCCACTAGTGTAAAACGCTTTGTTGGCATAGGCACTTGTTTTGAATATGACCTTAGCGGAGGCTACCTAACAACGAAAACGCCACTATCACCTAGCACACCTTATGCTGCTGCAAAGGCGTCTGTTTATTCAACCTTGTCTCAATGGCTTTCACAAGAAAACGTAGCATTTTGTTGGTGCCGACTTTTCTATTTATATGGCGAAAATGAAGACCGACATAGATTAGTGCCTTATCTTAGATCTAAATTAGCCGCTGGTGAAGTAGCCGAACTAACCAGTGGCAAACAAATACGGGATTTTCTTGATGTTAAACACGCAGGAGAAATGATAACCAGAACAGCATTAAGTGAAACTCAGGGAGCAGTCAATATTTGCTCAGGAGTTCCCATAACGGTTCGTCAATTAGCCGAAGAAATTGCGGCTGAATATAATCGACAAGATTTATTAAGATTTGGTGTCCGACCTGAGAACCTAACAGACCCCCCTTGTGTTGTTGGGATCAAATAAACCTCTTAACATGACATAACATTATTTAATCAATATCATATCATTATAATCTTAACTATATTCAATCGGAGTTAACAATGTCTGACTTTCAAAATGAAGTCGCTGATCGCATAGCAAACACAAAGCAACACAAAGAAATGTGCGATAGCGCTAATACTTTTATGCGTACTTCAACAAACCCAAAGTATTGCTATAACTTTTCATGGCAAGGCAGACCTATCATACAGTACCCGCAAGATATTATTGCTATGCAAGAGCTCATTTGGTCTATTAAGCCTGACCTAATTATTGAGACGGGCATTGCTCATGGTGGTTCTTTGGTTTTTAGCGCCTCGATGCTTGCACAACTTGACATATGTGAAGCTATTGAATCTGGTAAAACCTTTAACCCAAGTGAGTCAAAAAGAAAAGTTCTTGGAATTGATATTGATATACGTGAACATAACAAGGAAGCTATTGAAACTCACCCCATGGCAACCCGTATTGAGATGATACAAGGTTCAAGCATTGATACTGACATAATCAACCAAGTTAAAAATATAGCTAAAGATTACAAAATTATTTTAGTCTGCTTAGATTCAAATCATACCCATGAGCATGTGTTAGCTGAGCTAGAAGCTTTCGCCCCACTAACAAGTGTAAATAGTTACTGTGTTGTGTTCGATACTATAGTTGAAGACCTACCAGAAGAAATGTACCCAGATCGCCCTTGGGGCCCTGGAGACAACCCTAAAACTGCAATTTGGGAATATCTTAAAGAACATTCGGAGTTTGAGATTGATGAAAGCATAAATAACAAACTGTTAATTACAGTTGCGCCCGATGGATACTTAAAAAGAACTCGTTAATGCAAAACACCATCAATAGTAGTAACAAAGTTCCATTGGTATCTATCGGTGTTCCTGTGTTTAATGGAGAAAAGACATTAGTTGCCGCTCTTGAGTCACTTACGAAACAATCATTTAATAATATTGAAATCATCATATCTGACAATGCTTCAACAGATAGCACACAAACAATTTGTGAAAAATTCGCAGAAAAGGATAGCCGCGTGAATTATATACGACAAGAAAAAAACATAGGCGGTGCAAAAAACTTTGAATTTGTTTTTAAAAAATCTTATGGAAAATATTTTATGTGGGCTGCAGCTGATGACATCCGATCAGACAACTTTATTAATGAGAATATTAACTTCCTTGAAAAAAATACTGATTACTCCGCTTCCACAAGTCCTAATTGTTTTGAAAAAAAAGGCAGTATGCCGACTAAAAAAATAATTTTTTCCTTAGAAGGAAGTATTGAAAATAGGTTTGATGTGTTTTTAGAAAACGCATGGGTATCACACGGTATATTCTACGCTCTCATGAGAACTCAAATCTTAAACAAATACCCATTACATGGAAAACACTTTTTAGCTGCTGACTGGGCATTAGATATTTTCATGGCTAGTGAAGGTAAGATACATAGAACAGGTAGGGGGTTAATGACTTCTGGAGTCTTTGGAGTTAGTAACAATAAAAATCCATGGCAACCTTTTCGTACAAATATTATTTGTTGGATATTTCCTTTTTATAAGTTTAGTAGCTATTTGTTAAAGTTATCATCTGAAACACCATTTTTATGGAAAGCACGACTAGGGATAAGATTACTTAATCTCAATCTATGTGCAGCCAAGAATCAATTAGTTGCTGAACTTTATCCGCTATACTCATCTTATTTAAAACCTTTATTAGAAAAAATGGACCGAGACTAAACTATGTATTTATTATCACTATTCAATTCACGCTTACGTCGATTTTTCGAAAATATTAATGTATTTAATATATCTCTGGCAGCACGTCAACTTGTGTTACAAGCGCAATTCATAGCACACGAAAACAGAAAAAAAACCTATATCACTAACCTAAAAGATATAGAATTTAAGGCGTTCTCTCAATGGGGAGAAGATGGAATCATAGACTGGCTAATTAGCCGTTTACCCTTTGTCGAACATTCCTTTATTGAGTTCGGAGTAAGTGATTACCGAGAATCTAATACTCGTTTACTATTAGAACTCAGAAACTGGAAGGGCTTAATTATAGACGGAGCTGAAAAAAATATTTCCACTATTAAAAATCAAGATATATATTGGCGCCATGACCTAACTGCAAAACAGAGCTTTATCACGACAGAAAACATCAATCAGACAATAAGTGATGCTGGCTTTTCTGGGAATGTAGGGTTGCTTTCTATAGATATAGATGGAAATGATTATTGGGTATGGGATGCAATTAATATAATCAACCCTGCCATTGTTATTTGTGAGTTCAACACCGCTTTAGGAGATGTATACCCATTAACAATACCTTACAAAGAAAACTTTCAACGCTCGCAAGCACACCACTCACTACTTTATTTTGGTGCATCTGTACAGGCTCTTATTTTACTGGGAAAAAGAAAAGGTTATACCTGTATAGGCTCAACATCCTCAGGTTGCAATGTATTTTTTATACGTAATGATTTAGCAAAAAATATAACAGCCGTTTTAGAAAAAATATCTATCTTTCCTTGTAAGGCTCGAGAAGCGCGAGATAAAAACTCAAACATGCTTTATATCGATGGAATAGAGGGTAATAATATTATTTCACATATGCCAGTCATTGAGGTTTTAGAAGATGGAAATTTAGAAACATCCTTCATAAAAAATAAAAAGAATCTATTTTCCAAAGAATGGCTCAGTGGACATGGAGTGAAAATTGAAAATAGCGTTTGACCAACAAGTTTTTCTTCTTCAAAAGTATGGTGGAATTTCTCGTTATATATGTAATCTCAGCAAAGTAATAGATCAACAAAAAAATATACAATCTCGAATATTCGCTCCACTAAATTTTAATGAGAACTTACATCCAAATCATAGGCTAACAAAGTCTGGGTTACTATTACCGACATTACCTCCAAAACTGACGCGTTTGAGTATGGAGATCAGTAAATATTTAGCTAGGGGGCTGATTCAGCTCTATTCGCCTGATATATTGCACGAGACATACTATACCCTCGATGATTTTCAACTAAAAAATACAAAACGCATATTAACGGTTTATGATTTCATTCATGAACGTTATCCAAATATGTTTGATCATGCCCATATAACGGTTAAAGCAAAGAAAGCAGCTGTAAGTAGATCGGATCATGTTATCTGTATCTCTAAAAGCACTCAACGAGATCTAATTAAATTCTGTGGGATTTCTAAAGAAAAAACATCTGTAATTTATCTTGGTGTAGATGACATCTTCAACCAAAAAGACAAATTTCCTAACCCATATATAAATAAAGAAGGTAAACCTTATTTACTCTATGTTGGTTGTCGTGCAGGTTATAAAAATTTCAATGGTTTTTTAAGTGCTTTTTCAAACTCAATAAAACTTCGTAATGATTTCAATATCGTTTTTTTTGGTGGAGGAGATATTACTAACACAGAGCTAAACTTTGCAAAGCATAATGGCATATCTCCGAATCAATTTCTTCAATACAGAGGTTCAGACCAATTATTAGCCCAACTCTATCGTGATGCCAGCGCATTTATTTACCCTTCTTTGTATGAAGGATTTGGACTACCACCATTAGAGGCAATGGCATGCTCGTGCCCTGTTATTTCAAGCAATACGAGTTCAATGCCTGAGGTTATTGGTGATGCAGGAGAATATTTCAACCCAAATAGTTCAGAAGATATTCAGCAAGCAATAGAGGCGGTCATTTATTCGCCAAGCCGTATAATGCAATTAAAAGAAAAAGGTATGAAAAGAGTGAAATTATTTGGGTGGGATAAATGTGCAAAAGAAACCTTAGATGTATATAAAAAAATAACAAAGGACTCTAAATGATCAATAAAAGAGCATTAATTTGTGGTGTGACAGGTCAAGATGGTAGTTATTTAGCTAAATTTTTACTTGCAAAAGGTTATGAGGTTTATGGGACGTCTCGTGATGCACAGGGTTCGAGTTTTGTAAATTTAGAAATATTAGGGATTAAGCAACAGGTTAAAAAACTCTCAATGCTGCCTGAAGAATTTCGAAGTGTGTATGTCACCCTTTCTAAAAGCAAACCTGATGAGGTATATTACTTAGCGGGCCAATCTTCTGTGGGACTTTCTTTTGAACAGCCAGCAGAGACTATTCAAAGTATTACTTTGGGAGTTCTAAATATTCTTGAAGCTTGCAGAATGACAGAAAAAGAAATTAGAATTTACCATGCAGGCTCAAGTGAGTGTTTTGGCGACATAGCAGGCGAGTCTGCAAATGAGCTTACCCCTTTCAATCCCCGCAGCCCTTATGCAGTAGCCAAAGCTTCGGCATTTTGGCTGGTAGGTAATTATAGAGAAGCTTACAATCTATTTGCATGTACAGGCATTTTATTTAATCATGAGTCTCATTTAAGGCCTGCTAGATTTGTGACGCAAAAAATAATCTCGACAGCAAAAAGAATTTCAAAAGGCTCTTCTGAAAAATTAGTTCTTGGACGTTTGGATATTTCAAGAGATTGGGGTTGGGCTCCTGAATATGTTGAAGCTATGTGGTTGATGCTTCAGCAAGAGCAGTCTGAAGATTTTGTTATAGCGACTGGCGAATTAAATTCCTTAGAAAATTTTGTTGCTGCTGTGTTTAGCCAGCTTGATTTAAATTGGAAAGATCATGTGGAGCAGAGCCAAGAATTTATGCGTCCAACTGATTTGATTTCGAGTGTCGGAAATGCAAGTAAGGCGAAAAAAATACTGGGGTGGAAAGCAAAATACAAGATGCATGATGTTGTAAGCATGATGGTGAAATCTTAATGATGTCTTAATTATGCAGCCACTTATTTCAATTATCACCGTTACTAAAGATTGTAATTCCACAATTGATCGAACACTTAAATCTATTCAGAGTATTAAAGATACCGATATTCAATTTATTGTGATTGATGGTAAGTCTGTTGATGGAACGCTACTAAATATTGAACGATACGAAAATTTGGTAGATATTCTTGTTTCAGAGGATGATACAGGTATTTACAATGCTATGAATAAAGGAACTATGTTAGCGAAAGCCAAGTATATTCTTTTTGTCAATGGAGATGACTATATTTTAGCTGATGGATTTAATAAAGCAAAAACAGTCCTAAGCACACATAAACCTGACATTCTTTCTTGTCAGAGTGAAGTGTTTGAAAATGATGGCGATAAAGGTGTATTACTTTCACCTTGTCCATGGAAATTACTATTCTTTAATTCAATACCTCACTTGTCAACTTTTGTATCTAGTAAGCTGCAAAAGAAATATAGATTTAGAGAAAAATTTAAAATTGCTGCTGACTATGATTTTTTTCTTCGACTATTCGTTAAGAGATATCTTTTTATGACGTCGAAGCTAATAACAGCGGTTCATTATCGTGGTGGTTTTTCTAATAATACTTTGATGTCAAATGCAGAAATAAAACAAATTAGAAAGGATAATCTTAGTTTTATATTATATTTTATAACCAAATGTATCAGCATATTAAATAGATTAAGAAAGAAAATTATTAGTCAAAATGGAGTGTAGCCTTCTCATGAACTTTAATTTACCTAATACAATAAACATCCATATATAGTTTATGAGTTTAATTAAACACTTTAAAATTCTTATTACAACCCCTAGTTTCCCTCCTTATAATAGTGGCTTAGGTAACGCAGTTTATCAGCAAGTAAAAATGCTAACCTCTACTGGGAATGAAGTTGTCGTAGCGACTGCTGGAAATAAAAGAAATATAAGATTCGATAGTTCTTTAAATGTTCGCATTGAAGAGTTTAATGTTATGGGGGCAGATTCATTAATCAACCCATTAAAGGGTGATATAGATTCATATAAAAAGTTTTTATTAGAATCAAATTTTGATTTGATTCTAATAAATGCTTGGCAAACTTGGTCAACAGACATTTGTTTAAAATATTTGAACGAGATTTCCGGTAAGAAAGTACTCTACAGTCATTGTATTTCAACAAATTTATTTTTTATTGAACGACTTCTTAAGTCACTATTAAGATATCTATTATGGAGACCCTATTTTTTTAAAATTAAATCTATTCTAAAGAAATTAGATGCTTTGATTTGTCTTGCCCCTGAAGGGATTGATTCACGTTTTGATGATGTTAGAGTGGCTCGTAAGCTTGAGATACCACTCTACATTATTCCAAATACAGTGTCTGAGAATGTAAGTTGTATTGACCCATTGCCAATTGAAAGTAGGAATCAAATAATTTCAGTAGGTTCATATAATTGGCAGAAAGGACATGATTTTGTTTTACGTGCATATGCACTATCTGTTGCTAAAAATGTTATTCCACTTAAGATATTTGGACAAGAATTCAGCCCATATACAATAAAGTTAAAAGAAGAAGCTGCCAGATTAGGTATTGAAGATGATTTTTTGAGTTTTTATGAAGGTGTAGAGAGAATAGATTTATTGAAAGAATATGGTAAATCTCTAGCATTTATTTAT
>TARA_B110000444_G_scaffold220710_1_pt1 | contig 10069 bp, 9 predicted proteins | sample TARA_B110000444 | Tara Oceans TARA_B110000444 (sample SAMEA4398370) | marine metagenome | biome: Polar Biome; feature: [SRF] surface water layer (ENVO:00010504); material: water (ENVO:00002006), including particulate matter (ENVO:01000060) such as... | depth 5 m
ATGCGCGAAACCTATGAAATCATGAAAGCCGAAGATGTGGGTTGGTCCACTAACAAATTGTCTTTAGGTAAACTCTCAGGGCGGGCAGCACTTGCCGCTCGTTTAGAGGATTTGGGTATTACTTTTGATAGTAAAGAAGATTTTAATGAAGCTTTTCGGAGGTTCAAGGATTTGGCCGATAAGAAACGTGAAATTTTCGATGAAGACCTTCAGGCTCTCGTTTCGGATGTACAGATGGGTACAGAAGATGAAGCCCTGACCCTCGTCGGTCTGGAAGTATTGTCAAAGTCCGGCCAGCTGCCTCATGCAAAACTAACTATTCGTTATCAGGATCAAAATCATGATGCTGAAGCAAGTGGCGATGGTGCCGTTGATGCAATCTTCAATGCTATTGAAAAACTGATAAAAAGTGAAACTGAGCTACAGCTTTATTCAGTGAATGCGGTTACGCAGGGTACGGATTCTCAGGGTGAAGTGACTGTTCGACTGGAAAAAGAGGGACGTATCATTAATGGTCAAGGTGCCGATACGGATGTTTTGGTAGCCAGTGCTAACGCTTACTTACATGCCTTGACGCTAATGCGTAATCCCGGGCGGCTGCACCCTCAACTGGGCGGCGTTTAATGGTTGATTCTCTTCGTCACCACTATTTGAAAACGTTGGGTATTGTAGAATATATACCGAGAGGTTTTGTTGATGACAGTGAAGAGCTTGCTCAGCCAGCCCAGTCACACTCGGTGACCGAAACAAGGACAGCGGCGATGACCCAACTTTTAGCCGACCATGTTGAGGCGCCCAAAGTTAAGGTTGTTGAAAAAACGCCAGTAGCGTCGAGTGATATTACCTCTAACGAGAGGACACCATCGACGGAGATAACTCCGGTTGTCAGTGATAGCACTGAGGTGCAAGTTGTGCTCTGGCAGCCCAGTGAAAAATTATTGGTGTGCAGTGCCGTGGAGAATGAGCTGCCGAGCCCTGACCAGATTCAGTTATTGTCCAATATTCTTATCGCCATGGGCCATAGTGACGGTGTATTACCTCAGTTTGAGATCGCTCAGTGGCCGCCGTTTGCTAACATGCAGGGTGGAGTAATAGAAGCTAGAGATTTTCTGTCAACGCTTATGAGTGCGAGATTAGAAAGTAGCCAGACGCAAATTATATTGCTTTTAGGGTCAGGGACTGCTGATTGGGTGCTGACAGATCGGCAGCAATCTAATCTCGAGCATGGCCAAGTTAATATTAATGATAAGGTCGTTGCTGCGGTGGTTCCCTCATTGGTCGAAATGATTGCTCAACCTGATTTAAAACGTCAGGCTTGGCAGACAATAAAATCCTTGGCCGTCAGTAGTCAGGTTCATAGACAGCAAGACACCTCATGATTGAAAGCATTGGCGCGGTTAAGGTGCGCGAGATGTCTGCTGATGACCTTAAAGGAGTCATCGAGATTGAACAGGGTAACGCAAAATATCCTTGGACTGAGAATCAGTTTAGGGACGCACTTCACTGTATTCAAGTCTTAGTAGTCGATCAGAAAGTCATCGGATTTGTAGCCCTTCTCGTCATTATCGACCAAGCTGAAGTGCAAAATATCTCTATTCATGTTGATTATCAGGTGTTGGGTTATGGTGAATACCTACTTAATCATGCTGTCAAAAACCTTGCTGATAGTGTCAGCAAAGTCTACTTGGAGGTGAGAGTATCTAATTTTTCGGCAATACGCTTATATAATAAGGCTGGCTTTACGGAAGTTGGACAGCGCAGAGGTTATTATCCAACAGAGTTCGGCCATGAAGATGCGCTGCTGATGTGTTTAGCTATCTCTTGAGTGGCTAAAGTAAATTGTGTCTCGCCATTATTGCCGGACCAAAAGTGCTAAAGTAACTAGAGCGATTAGGGAAATGCGTATTGATCAGCTTTCGATACACCTTAGTTTGTTAATTTCACATAAGGAATTTAAATGGATATTCAACTGTTGTATTGGCATTGGTTAGTCCTTGGCATGTTATTGGTTGTCGCAGAAATATTTGTACCTAGCTTTACTGTTTTATGGTTTGGCCTTGGTGCGTTGTTGGTTGGTGTCATTGAAATGGTTGTTCCCATGTCAATGACGATTCAGGTATTAGTGTGGACTGTGTCCTCAGTGTTTTTTGCTGTCGGCTGGTTTAAACTAATAAAGCCAAAAATGACCGCGGCTAATCAAGATAGTCAAGCGCAGCAATCGGCTATTGGTGAATCTGGTTTAGTAGTAAAACTGCCCACAGAGAGCACTTTGGGAACTATGCGGTTTAGTACTCCTATTCTTGATCGTGACGAGTGGCAATTTAGCTGCGATGTTACGGTTGAGCTTGGTGACAGGCTTCATATACAGGAAATTTCTGGTCAAACCCTCGTGGTTGTCAGACTCGATTAATTAATTAAGGAGATATTGAAAAATGGGTAATCTTATTGCGATAGGTACAGTTTTTTTAGTGGTTTTAATCACTTTGTTCAAGGCTATTCGGTTGGTGCCTCAGGGCTCTAAGTGGGTTGTGCAGCGGCTTGGGAAGTTTCATAAGTCACTCAGCCCAGGGTTAAACTTTCTGGTTCCTTATATCGATATTGTCGCCTTTAAAGCGACCACTAAAGATATTGTTTTAGAAATCCCCTCTCAAGAAGTTATTACTCGCGACAACGTGGTCATTATTGCCAATGCCGTTGCTTACATCAATATTCTAGCACCAGAGAAGGCTGTGTATGGGGTAGAGGACTATGAGTTAGCTATTCGGACACTGGTGCAGACATCACTGCGCTCGATTGTCGGCGAGATGACGCTTGATGATGCGCTTTCCTCACGAGACCAAATTAAGACAAAATTGAAAACATCAATTTCTGATGACATTGCCGATTGGGGTATTACTTTAAAGACTGTTGAAATTCAGGATATTCAGCCATCGGGAACCATGCAATCAGCAATGGAAGAGCAAGCCGCGGCAGAGCGTCAGAGACGTGCAACAGTAACCCGTGCTGACGGCGAGAAAACGGCTGCAATTCTCGAAGCTGATGGTCGTCTTGAAGCGTCCCGACGCGATGCTGAAGCAAAAGTGGTTTTAGCTGAAGCCACAAAGTCTGCGCTTTCAAAAATTAACGAAGCTATTCAAGATAAAGAACTGCCTGCTATGTACATGCTGGGTGAAAAATATATTGAAGCAATGGATTCCATGGCCAAGTCTGACAATTCAAAATTAGTCGTGTTGCCAGCAGATATTCCTGCGGCAGTGCGCGGCATTATGAACAACACCAAGTAAACAATAATTGGGTCAGCCTTGCTGGCCTTCGTTGTTCATGTAAAAGTTGGAGACGTTGCCCGCTAGGGTTTTATGCAGAGCGATGACCTAAAAGTTCACAATAAAACGGTATAATTACAGAGACGCTCATGTTTAGTACTGGTTTAGCTAAAGACTGAGTGGATCACATATTGAGTGTTGGGATACCAGACTAAAACGGTTACTATGAGCGCCCTCCGCACTGTAACTTAACGATGGAACAATCCTATGCAACCTCTATCGGACGACCTTCAGGAAAATTTTGATCGCTTAATTGTCGAATGCCTTGAGCAAGGTTGTATATGGGGACTTCAAGATGCGACCGAAAATTGGGCGCTGGTGGGCTCCACTGATCATGATGATATCGATGTGATTCCATTTTGGTCATCCAAGTCACTGGCGGAAGAGCTCTGTGGTGACGACTGGGATGTCTATAAGCCGGTGGCCATCGAAATAGAAGAGTTTTTAGATGATTGGCTTCCAGGCATGCATAGTGATGTGTTGCTCGTCGGTGTGAATTGGAATATTGATCTGGAAGGGGCAGAAATTGAGCCCCTTGATCTGCTTGAAGAGTTCGAGGCAGAATTGGATTAAGCTATGTTTATTGATCAATTTTCTTGCCAAAGGGGCACTGAGTTGTCTATTAATGCTGATCAGGCCAGCGAGTTTGCTAAAACTGTCAGCAACGATTTTAATCCTATTCATGATCCCGGTAATCGACGCTTTTGTGTGCCGGGCGATCTACTGTTTGCCTTAGCCGTTGAGCGTTATGGCCTTGCGCAATCAATGGAATTCCATTTCACTGGTTTAGTGTCTGCGGATACCGCACTTATTTTTCCGTTTGATCAATGTAACATGTTCGAGATTTTGGATAGCAGAGGAAAGGAGTATCTAAGAGTCTCCCTAGACGGTGAGCGACTCGTAGCTAACGATGGTGTAGAGGCGCTTGTCAGAGCCTATGTGCGATTTTCAGGGCAAAATTTTCCGCATATTTTAGTACCGCTAATGACTGAGCAAAATGTCATGATTAATGCCCAACGCCCATTGATCATCTACCAGTCTATGTCTTTGCAGTTAGATCAGCTTAATTTGAATAAACCGACTCTGAAATTATCAGAAACCAACTTGGAGGTGGACGGCAAGCGCGGAGACGCTCATCTGCATTTTGAAGTGCTGGATGGTGCAACTATTGTAGGCCGTGGAGTTAAGCACCTTATTCTCAGCGGATTAAGACCCTTTGAACAAAGAGCCGTGGACCTTATGGTCTCAGACTACCTTGGCTGGCAATCCGAGCATAGTTACCTATAAGTCATACCGCTAGCGCAGTTTTCAAGAAATGACCAGTGTGGGAACCACTTATTTCTGCAACCTGTTCCGGTGTTCCTTCGGCAATAATTAGGCCACCTCCAGAACCACCCTCTGGACCTAGGTCGACCACCCAGTCAGCAGTTTTAATGACATCTAGATTATGCTCAATAACCACCACGGTATTCCCGTGGTCGCGAAGCCTATGCAGTACCGCGAGTAACTGCTCAATATCATGGAAATGTAACCCGGTAGTGGGTTCGTCCAGGATATAGAGAGTCTTGCCAGTATCGCGTTTAGACAGCTCTTTGGACAGCTTAACTCGCTGAGCCTCACCACCTGAGAGAGTGGTCGCGGCTTGCCCTAGTTTAATATAGGAAAGTCCTACATCAATTAGAGTCTGCAGTTTTCTGGCAATCGCCGGGATAGCATCGAAAAATTCACGAGCATCTTCAATGGTCATGTCTAAGACTTGATGGATATTCTTACCTTTGAAATGAATATCGAGAGTCTCCCGGTTATAGCGTTTTCCAACACACACGTCACAGGGTACATATATATCAGGAAGGAAATGCATCTCAACCTTGGTTACTCCATCGCCTTGGCATGCCTCACAGCGACCGCCTTTAACGTTGAAGCTAAATCGACCCGGCGCATAACCCCGCGAACGTGCTTCTTGCGTTCCAGCGAATATTTCTCTGACAGGCGTAAAGATACCAGTGTAGGTTGCTGGATTAGAGCGTGGCGTTCGACCAATAGGACTTTGGTTAATATCAATACACTTATCTAAAAGGTTGAGTCCAGTAATCTTTTTATGAGCTGCCGGCTTCAACGTTGTCGCTTTATTTAGTGCAACGGCAGCCGCAGGGTAGAGTGTCTCGTTGATTAGGGTGGATTTTCCTGAGCCGGACACCCCAGTGACACAGGTGAATACCCCGATTGGAATATTTAAATTGACGGACTGAAGATTGTTGGCAGTAGCCGCCTCCACGGATAGAGTCTTACCTTTACCGGCATGCCTTTTCTTGGGAATTGCAATGGATCTAACACCGGACAGGAATTGGCCTGTAATCGACTTCTCATTGCCACGGATATCGTCAACGGAACCCTCGGCGACAATTTCACCACCATGAATTCCTGCGCCCGGGCCAATGTCTACAACGTAGTCAGCCGCTGCAATCGCTTCCTCATCATGTTCTACAACGATCACGGTATTACCAAGATCTCGCAGTCGAATGAGGGTCTTTAAAAGTCTTTCGTTATCACGTTGATGCAGTCCTATGGAGGGTTCATCTAAAATATACATGACACCCACTAGTCCAGCACCAATTTGACTGGCAAGTCGAATACGTTGCGCCTCTCCACCAGAGAGGGTGTCAGCACTTCGGTTTAAAGACAGGTAGTTGAGACCAACATCGACCAAAAAGGTAAATCGCTGACGGATTTCTTTGACGATTTTTTCAGCAATCTCACCCTGGCGACCCACAAGAGTGAGCTGTTCAAAATAGTTGGAACAATCCCCCACTGGCATACAGACGATATCTTCGATGCGTTTATTGTCTATAAAAACGTTGCGTGCTGACTTTCGTAAACGTGTACCCGAGCACTCCGGGCAGTCTGTGGTTGCCATAAATTTTGTCAGCTCTTCCCGCACAGACTGTGATTCTGTCTCACGGTAGCGGCGTTCCATGTTATGGATAACACCTTCGAACTTATGCTCACGACGGAAAACAGTGCCGCGGTCGTTAACGTAATTAAAAGTAATTTCTTCGTCATCACTACCAAATAGGATTTTCTGCTGGTGTAGCGAGGATAATTTTTCCCATGGCGTATCAATGTCAAAGGTATAGTGCTCTGCTAGCGATGTGAGCATATTGTAGTAGAATAGTGTTCGTCTATCCCAACCGCGAATAGCACCCTCGGAGATCGATGCCTCAGGATGCTGTATGACTCTATCAATGTCGAAAAACTGATGAACACCCAAGCCATCGCAGGTAGGGCATGCGCCGGCCGGATTGTTGAAAGAGAATAATCGTGGTTCCAGTTCGTTCAGGCTGTAGTTACATACAGGGCAGGCGAACTTCGCGGAAAATAGCTGATCCGGCTGTTCTCCATCCATATAGCTAATGACGACTAAGCCTTCGGCTAAAGTCAGGGCTGTTTCAAATGATTCAGCTAATCTCAGGGCGATATCATCTTTAACTTTAAAGCGGTCTACGACAACTTCTATCGTATGCTTTTGTTTTTTATTGAGCACAGGAGCTTCGTCAAGGTCACAAACTATGCCGTCGATTCTGGCACGAATAAAACCTTGTCGCCTCAGCGTCTCAAAAAGATGTAAGTGCTCTCCCTTACGATCCTTGACTACCGGGGCTAGGAGCATAAGTTTGGTCCCCTCTGACAACTCCATGACTTGGTCGACCATCTGGCTAACGGTTTGCGCTTTCAACGGTTTGTTGTGGTCTGGGCATCGAGGCTCTCCTGCGCGGGCAAATAACAGGCGCAGGTAGTCATAAATCTCGGTAATGGTACCCACAGTTGAGCGAGGGTTGTGGGAGGTAGATTTTTGCTCAATAGAGATGGCTGGCGATAGCCCTTCTATGTGATCGACATCGGGTTTTTCCATCATTGACAAAAACTGTCGCGCGTAGGTGGATAATGACTCGACGTAGCGCCTTTGACCCTCAGCATAAAGCGTGTCGAAGGCGAGAGAAGACTTACCTGACCCAGACAATCCGGTGATAACAATAAACTTATCGCGAGGAAGATCTAAATCAATATTCTTAAGATTATGGGTGCGAGCACCGCGAACCTGAATGGTATCCATTAAAGCGTCTTTTTGTCAGATTAAACCGTCAATTATAGAGGTCGGATCACCCGCTGGGCAAAGGAAAATAAATAATAATCTTACTACGGCTATTGGCTGGACCTAGACCTAAAATATCGTGTTAAATTAACGCTCGTTAGCGGATCGAAGAAAAAAATAGGGGATAAATATGTCGCCTCTTCTAATGCGCTGTTATTATGGAGCTGCGGTTTCCCTTAACTACAATCTGAATTCAACTTGACTGAAACTACTCACTTTTCGTCTATTGAAAGGCGCGCAACGCTCTCTATTGCCAGTTTGTTTGGTTTTAGAATGCTAGGCTTGTTCATGGTTTTACCGGTACTTGCTTTAGCTACTACTGATTACCCTGATTTCACGCCTTTGATGTTAGGTATAACTCTGGGTGCTTATGGCCTAACTCAAGCGATACTGCAGATTCCATTGGGTCTTCTTTCCGATCGTATAGGCCGTCAACCGGTCATTATTGCTGGATTATTGATGTTTACAGTTGGGAGTATCGTTGCGGCGCTTGCCGACACGATGACCGGACTAGTCATTGGGCGCGCTTTGCAGGGCACCGGGGCAATAGCAAGTACCCTAATGGCATTGGTTGCCGATCTAACAGCAGAACAGAATCGCTCCAAGGCTATGGCCGCAATTGGTGGAAGCATTGGCTTTTCATTTATGCTGGCAATGATGTTGGGCCCCCTGTTGACAACGAATTTCGGTCTTCCAGGCGTCTTCTGGCTGACGGCTGCCCTGGGTGTGATTGGTATTTGGATCACATATTTTTGGGTGCCGAAAGCGGCCTCCATGCGTCGTAACCGCGAGGCAATGACGGATGCTCAACAGATCAGAGGTTTACTAAGTGAATCGAATTTAATGCGTCTCAATGTCGGCATTTTTGCTCTGCACTTTGCACTTATGGCGGCATTCGTAGCTGTTCCCTCGATGTTATCCGAAGAGCTTGATATTAATGGAAGCAATCTTTCATGGGTTTATCTGGGTTTACTTGGGGGAGGTTTTTTTGTCATGTTACCGGTGATGATCATGGCTGAAAAATTTGGCTATCAAAAGTTAGTCTTTGTCGCTGCTGTTGCTCTAATGGCGTTGACCACTGCAGTTTTGAGTAGCCAGCGTGGCCCGCTATTAACGCCCTTGATGTTGTTAGTATTTTTTGCGGCATTTAATCTTCTCGAAGCGACGCTACCATCATGGTTGAGTAAAATGTGTCCGGTTGGGAATCGCGGCACTGCCATGGGGATTTATTCCACCAGTCAGTTTTTTGGCGCTTTCGCAGGTGGGCTAGCTGGCGGTTGGAGTATGCATGAATTTGGAGTGGATGGTTTGTTTGTAACTATTAGCCTAGTTTTGTTAGCTTGGGCTTTCGTTTCTGTAGGATTACAGGCACCTCGACCACTGCAGACGCTGGTATTGTCGGTGGGAAACCTACAACATCAAGATTTCCTAAAAATAGTTTCAAATATTAGCGGGGTTGAAGATATACTTCTCGTCAAAGGAGAGCATTTGGCCTATGTTCAAATAGATCGCTTACAGGTCGATATGCCAAGCCTGCAACCATACTTAAATCGTTAACAAATTAGGGGAATAAAATGGCACGCGGAGTAAACAAAGTAATCATCGTCGGCAACTGCGGTCAGGATCCAGAAACACGTTTCATGCCTTCTGGTGGTGCGGTCACTAACCTGAGTATTGCAACTTCAGAGTCTTGGAAAGATAAAACCAGCGGTGAGCCTCAAGAGAGAACAGAATGGCATAGGGTGGTGTTTTTTAATCGACTAGCTGAGATTGCCGGTGAGTATGTAAAAAAGGGATCCAAGTTATATGTAGAAGGATCTCTGCGCACACGTAAGTGGCAGGGTCAGGATGGTCAGGATCGGTATACCACTGAAATTGTCGCCAGTGAAATGCAAATGCTTGATAGTCGTGGTGGTCAAGATGGTGGTCAAGGAGGCGGTTATCAGGCTCCTCAGGGCGGATATCAGAAGCCAGCGGCCCAGAGCAACCCCCAGGGCAGCCAACAACAGGCTACTCAGCAGCAAGCTCCTCAGGGCATGGATAGTTTTGATGATGACATCCCTTTTTAAGACATCACTTGTTTAAAAAGATATTCTCAATAGTTAGCGGCACCGCTGTCGCTAATTTAATTAATAGTGTTAGTAGAGGTAGTTATGACGATTAAAGTAGGCGATAAGATCCCAACCGGAATGTTCACAGTGATGGGCGCAGAAGGACCCACTGGCATGAGTACTTCAGAGGTTTTTGATGGTAAAAAGGTAGTTTTATTTGCGGTTCCAGGCGCATTCACGCCAACCTGCTCAGTGGCACATTTACCCGGCTTTGTTGTTCATGTTGATGACATTAAAGCCAAGGGTGTAGACACGGTTGCCTGCATGGCAGTCAATGATGTTTTTGTGGTTGATGCATGGGGTAAGTCTGCTAATGCCGAGCATTTGTTAATGTTAGCTGATGGTAATGCAGATTTTACAAGCGCTGTTGGACTTACGCTCGATGGAACTGGTTTTGGTATGGGAACTCGCAGTCAACGTTTTGCTATGATCGTCGATGATGGCGTTGTTAGTCTGCTCAATGTTGACCAAGGAGCCTTGGAAGG
>TARA_B110000444_G_scaffold156758_1_pt1 | contig 10066 bp, 9 predicted proteins | sample TARA_B110000444 | Tara Oceans TARA_B110000444 (sample SAMEA4398370) | marine metagenome | biome: Polar Biome; feature: [SRF] surface water layer (ENVO:00010504); material: water (ENVO:00002006), including particulate matter (ENVO:01000060) such as... | depth 5 m
GCATGCCGCCAGCGTTCAATCTGAGCCAGGATCAAACTCTTCAGTTTTAAGCTTTGTGCTTATTACTTCAGAACATAATCCCCATTTTCAAAAATTGAACATGGTTCTTACGTTTGTTTTTGTCTAAATTAAATCCAAACGCAAGCACCCACACAAATTATCTGATTATATTGTTAAAGAACGAGCTCAATAAACTGCTAACGAGATGCAAATTTTCTTACAACCCATAAACTTTTCATTGAGCAGACCCACCATTCTACTGCGAGCAGTATTTTTAAGCTACCTTTTTAAGTAAACTCTTTAAATGATGTGTCTTTGCTATGAAACACTCTCTCTCATAGCGGAAAGCGATTATAGCCGTGAATGCAATCTGGTCAACAAGTATTTAAATTTCTTTTTATATTAATTAGCTATTAAGTATCATGTTCAAATCATAATACTCTATTTGCCTATATTCCTAGCCAAATACACATAGCCTAACTGCTTTTTCAGATCATTATATATTTCTATATTTACATTATAATTTATAAGTAAGATCTAGATTACTTTGTATTTAGTCCAAATTGCGCAAATGATTAAGATTAATTTATAGTCTTTATTTCACACTAACTTTTGCAAATCGTCTTTTTCCAACTTGATAGATGTTAGTACTGCCAGAATTAATATTAAGATCTCTATCATCTACTCGTTTGCCATCAATTTTGACCGCGCCTTGCTTGATCATTCGAAATGCCTCTGAGGTACTGGTTACTAATTCCGTATTTTTGAGAAGATGAGCTATCCCCATCCCTTCTCCTGAAACCTCTAATGTATACTCAGGAATCTCACTTGGGATTGCACCTTTTTGAAAGCGAGCAACAAACTCAGACTTTGCTTTTTCTGCTAAATCTTTATTATGAAATCTACCAACTATTTCGATAGCCAACTCAAATTTAATGTCTCTTGGATTTTTTCCTTCGTTTACAGCAAGCTTGAAACCCTCAATTTCTTTTAATGTACGGAAACTCAATAACTCAAAATATCTCCACATCAACTTATCCGAAATAGACATTAACTTTCCAAACATTTCATTAGGTGGCTCAGTAATACCAATATAATTTCCATAAGATTTTGACATCTTCTGAGTGCCATCCAAGCCTTCCAGTAACGGAACAGTAAGAGCTATTTGTGGCTCTTGATCGAAACTTTGTTGAATATGCCTACCAACCAATAAGTTAAATTTTTGATCGGTACCGCCCATTTGAACATCGGTATTCAAACTCACCGCATCATAAGCTTGAGCCAATGGATAAAGTAACTCATGAATAGCTATAGGCTGATGCTCTTTATAACGTTTAGCAAAATCATCTCTCTCAAGCATTCTGGCAACTGTGTAACGAGAAGCCAGCTTGATTAAACCAGGTGAGCCTAGCTCCATCAACCAACGCGAATTAAAATCCACAATAGTTTTTTCTGCATCGAGAATTTTAAATACTTGCTCTTTATAAGTATTTGCATTTTCGTTTATTTCTTCCCGAGTTAAAGGAGGACGAGTTACGTTTCGGCCACTTGGATCACCAATCAAAGCTGTAAAATCTCCAATTAAGAATATAACGTTATGCCCAAAATCTTGAAACTGTTTCATCTTGTTGATGACAACTGTATGCCCCAAATGCAAATCAGGAGCGGTAGGATCAAAACCTACATAAACATTAAGGGGTCGGCCCAATTTTAACTTAGCTTCTAAACCTCCTTCAGGTAGAATTTCTTCAGCGCCACGTGAGAGTTCAGCAAGTTGTAGTTTTATATCCGTCATTGTGAATAATACTTATATAATTTTATTTAAAATCATTTTAACATCCTTGAAGATGATTATGCAGAGATTAATTTATTGATCAAAATAAATTCCAGATATTATGACTATTTTTGAAATTTTAATTTTGACTGAATAAAATTCCCAATGTAGAGTCGCATAATCATATTTAATGGGAAAGCATGTCTTGATTCACAGAAAAAGCTCTCTCCAACAAGATTATAAAATCAGGGCTAAATTAAAGAAAAAGAAAATTAACTTCGGTTACCTTTCGATTCTTTTATTGGCCCTCTCTTTACTTTTATGGTTTATTTACAAGAGTACCTTAGAGCAAAAAAATATTGCCTCCCCGATAGAAGTTATTATCAACAGTGGTCATGATGAAGCTAAACTAATTTCTGCTCCCAGGGAATTTCTTCCGAATTATCCGAATTTTCATCCTCCTCTTGTAGTTCCTGAGAAGCCAATTCAAATAATAGAATTTACTATTAAAAAAGGGGACACTCTTGAGGTTCTATTCGAAGAAAATAAACTTAACATTGGAGATTTAGCAGAAATAACGGCCATCAAAGCGTCAGAAAAATATATAAAATTTCTTATGCCTGGAGATATCATCACTATTGAGCATGATAAAGGTCGAGTAATTTCTTTAACGCGTGACCTTGATATAAATAAAACTTTATTTATTCAAAAACTAAACAGTAGATATGAATCCTCATTCATTAAAAGAAATATAAATATTAAAAAACGTTATGGGTATGGACAAATTAAAACGTCGCTGTTTGAAAGTGCGATTGATAATGGCTTATCCGATAGATTGATTATGAATCTCTCAGAAATTCTTGCCTGGGATATTGACTTTGTTTTTGATATTCGAGTCAATGATGACTTTTATGTTCTATTTGAAGAAATTTGGCAAGACAATAAATTTGTAACTGAAGGTAAAATTATTGCAATAGAATTTAATAACAATGGAAGAACAATTCAGGCAATTAGATATACCAATAAAAACGGTGAATCAAATTACTTTACGCCAGAAGGGAAAAGTATGAGGAAAGCGTTTGTTCGAGCCCCTCTTGATTTCACTAGAGTAAGTTCTAATTTTAATCCGAATAGAAAGCACCCTATTCTGAATACAATTAGAGCGCACCGAGGAGTTGATTATGCGGCCTCCAAAGGAACAAAAATTAAAGCATCAGGAGATGGAAAGGTTATCTTTAAAGGAGTTAAAAGTGGTTATGGTAACGTAATTATCTTGCAACACGGTGAAAACATAACGACACTGTATGCTCATATGTCGAAATTTGCTGCAAAAATTCGGGTTGGTCAACGAGTTAAGCAAAATCAGGTAATTGGTTTCGTTGGAAGCTCAGGATTGGCCACAGCCCCTCACTTACATTATGAATATAGGATTAATGGAATACATCAAAATCCAAGAACAGTTAAATTACCCAAGGCTGCACCAATTGACGCTGTGTTCAGACAAGATTTTGAAGAGCGGGCTTACTCTATCATGAGGGAACTTATGCAATTCAAAGAAACACAAAACCCATCAATCGTATTTACTAATAATTGAAAGATACTAGAAAACATAAATCTCTATACGTTGGTTTAATGTCAGGAACCAGTATGGATGGTATTGACACTGTCTTGATAGAACTCGAAGGCAAGTATTCTAAAGTTCTTGGCAAGCTAGAAAAAAAATACCCTGAGGAACTTCGTTGCCAATTAATAAACATATCTCAAGATTGGGAAAATACAAATATAGATCAGCTTGGGCAAATGGATCATTGGGTTGGAGAAGTATTTAGAGATGCGGTACTAGAATTAATAAAAGAGTGCAAAGTTAGTGCAAAAGATATTATTGCTATAGGAAGTCACGGTCAAACCATTAGACATCAGCCTCATGCTGTAAAACCATTTTCCATGCAAATTGGAGATCCCAATGTGATCGCCTCAGGAACTGGAATAACCACTGTTAGTGATTTTAGAAGAAAAGATATCGCTGCCGGTGGCGAAGGAGCTCCTCTGACTCCTATTTTTCATCATGCTTTATTTTATGAAAATAAAATAAATCGAATAGTGATTAATATTGGTGGGATAACTAATCTCACTATTCTTAATGGCAACTTAAATAATACTTTTGGGTTTGATAGTGGACCTGGCAATACTTTGATGGATAAATGGATCCAAGAAAATCTAAAGAAATCCTATGATGTCCGTGGGGACTGGGCAAGCCAAGGAATTACAAATAAAGAACTTCTTGGTGAGCTTCTTACTGATCCATATTTTGAGCTTCCATCTCCAAAAAGCACAGGGTTTGAATATTTTAATATAAAGTGGCTCAGACAATATCTATCCAAAAAAGAAATCAGGTCAGTTGATGTTCAAAGAACACTTATTAGTTTGACTGTAGAATCAATTTATAGAGCTATCAAACAATCAAATATAGACATTCATGAAATTATATTCTGTGGTGGCGGAATAAATAATGATTTCCTTATGAATAAAATTCGAAAAAGATTAAAAGATTTTAAGATCAGCATCACTGATGATTATGGGATTGATGCTGATTTTCTTGAAGCAGCTGCGTTTGCTTTCTTAGCAAAACAGACTCTTTCCAAAAAAACCGGAAATTTACCTAAAGTGACAGGAGCAAAGCAAAAAGAAATTTTGGGCGGAATCTATTTGGCTTAGACAGAAAAAGAAGATCCACAGCCACAGGTTGTAGTTGCATTAGGGTTTCGAATTACAAACTGAGCACCTTGAAGATCTTCCTTGTAGTCAATCTCTGCGCCCATAAGATACTGAACACTCATTGGATCAACCAATAATGTAACTCCAAGGTTTTCAATTTGACTGTCCCCTAGCTCAATTTTTTCATCAAAAGTAAATCCGTATTGAAAGCCAGAACAACCCCCACCAGAAATAAAAACTCTTAGTTTCAATGCGGTATTTTCTTCTTCCTTAATAAGCTCACATACTTTCTTTGCTGCAGAATCTGTAAATATGATGGGCGAAGGTATTGAATCACTGCCAATTGTTGTAATGTCTGTCTGTGTCATAAATTTATTATCTATCTAAAAGTATTATTGTAAATAATGTTTTACTATATATAAATGTATTATCACTCATATCTCAGCAAAATAATATAAAGTATGCAAATAGCTGCTCTCTATCTTTGGTCAAAAGCTTTTCATCTTATATTTATGGTGACTTGGTTTGCTGGACTATTCTATCTTCCTCGCTTGTTTATTTATCATGCCGAAGCAGACGACAAACTAAGCAGAAATCGATTTCATTTGATGGAAAAAAGACTCTTTATAATTATGACTATTGGGGCTATATTAACCATCATATTTGGATTTATCTTGATAATTATAAACTCTGGTATAGAGCGTCAGATATGGTTTCAGATAAAATTTATATTAATTATTGGCCTAATAATATTTCACTTAAGATGTTGGTATTGGATCAAGAAACTGCATGATGGATTTGCAACTAAGAACACCAATAAATTAAGACTCTTCAATGAAATACCTGTACTTTTTTTGATATCAATTGTCATACTCGCAATTCTAAAACCACTCTAAAGAATACTTTCACGATCGCATTTTTCTTGCCATTGACTTGGCCACCAGTTTGGTATTTTAGGCACCTCATTTTTAAAAAGAGCGGGACCTAACTCATTCAACGCTGAAAAGTAAACCAGTCTTTTGAAATAGATCACTTTTGCGACAGGCTTCCAAAAAGGGACCCATTTCCATTTATCAAACTCTGGTAAAGAGGATGTATCTAGTGAGATATTTTTATCATTACTGATCAATTTCAGCATGTACCATTTTTGCTTCTGACCAATACAAAGGGGTTTATTATCTTGGCGTACATACTGGTCTGGTAATCGATATTTTAGCCAATCTGCAGTTACGCCAAGTACCTCAACATCAGTTTGCCGCAAACCCACCTCTTCATATAGCTCTCTGTACATAGCTTCATCTATTGTTTCACCATCATGAATTCCACCTTGAGGGAACTGCCAACCCTTGTTTCTCAGCCTTGATGCAAGCAACAACTGACCTTCAGAATTACCAATGATAATCCCTACATTTTCCCTAAAACCTTTGGAATCGATATTATCTTTAATCATTAGCTAAAAAAAATATTTTTTAAGAATATAACTTCAATATACCAAAAATAATTAGAAATATCGGAGAGTTTGACTTTACTCCTCTAGAACAAACCGTATCCTAAGTAAGTTATTCTTTTAAAGCTCTTAAATAAAATGAAACGAACACACATAATTTTCATAGGCTTAATCTTAATATCTTTTAGCGCAATTATTATTGGCCTAATGTCTGGCAGTGCCGATATCAGTGCAAAAGAATTCGTATCTTTTTTCTCTCAAGATAATTCATCTAGCATTAAATCTCTTGTAATGGACTTAAGATTACCGAGAGTATTGAGTGCTTTCGCAGTTGGTGGTTTACTCTCGGTATCTGGGGTACTTATGCAAGTACTGTTAAGGAACCCTCTTGCTGAACCATATATTTTAGGTAGCTCGGGTGGAGCTGCCGTAGCCGCATTGATGGCGATGAGTTATGGCTTAAGCGCATTCTGGATTGATACAGCGGCTTTTTCTGGTGCATTAAGCGCAACATTCTTAGTTTTCTGGATAGCAAGTACTAGTGGCAATTGGGGGCCAAGTAGATTGATATTAACAGGCGTGGTGTTGGCATCTGGATTCAGCGCAATCACTACTATGATATTGGCACTTAGCTCTGAACAGAGTGTTCGGAGTATGTTGTTCTGGATGATGGGTGACCTTAGTTTTGCCTATTCACCAGAATATTTACTTTGGTTGCTAGTTATTATTAGTCTATTAGCGATGATTGCTTCACGGTATCTTGACATTATGTCAAGAGGCGAACTACAAGCAACTACGCTGGGTATTAGAGTGCCTATTTTACGTACTGCAATTTTTTCAGTAACGGCGCTTGCAACAGCATTATCCGTTACTGCTGTTGGTGTTATTGGGTTTGTTGGGTTAGTGGTACCGCATACCGTTAGATTGGTTACAGGAAACAAACATCGCATTGTTATACCTGCTTCAGTGCTTATGGGTGGTTCTTTATTGGTGATATCTGATACTTTGGCCAGGACGATATTAGCGCCACGTCAATTACCAGTAGGAGCTTTAACGGCTTTATTGGGTGTTCCACTCTTCTTATTTTTAATGAAAAAAAGCCACTCTAAATCTTAAACTCTAGCCTCGTGTTGCGAGATACTCCTTGCCTGTTTGCATCAACTCAATAAATCCTTTTTTATCATTGTTTACTACGACTTCTCTAATCTTATCGACCGAGGCACAAAGAGCATTTAATGGCTCAAGCCCATATTCATTTAATTTCTGAATTTCAAAATAAAGCTCAGGACTATCTGATGCAACCGCTTCTGATACAATCAATTGTGCATCAAATGTGGTGGAAGAAAGCTTAGCTAATTTAGGTGCGGCTTCACCGCTGTCTGCCAATGCAGTAAAAAAAGCTATGTTAAGTGCATGTGACAGACCCAATACATATGCAATTAAACGGTCATGGTTATCTATATCCATATCTAACTGTTTTACCATAGTTGCACTGAATAATTCTTTGGCTTTCTTAGTGGCAGTCTCGTTTCCCACATCAATAAATATCAAATGTTTACCAGAAAGTAATTCTGCTCCAGGGCCAAACATTGGATGAATTGATGTAATTAAACAATTTTTACTAATCATGGCATTTAAACCATCTCTTAGTGGTGTTTTTAATGAACCAATATCAAAAATCAAGCTCTTCGGTTCCATCTCAGCTAATTCGTGCAAAATAGAAGCTGATACTTTAATTGGAGTGGCAATCACAATAACATCGTAATCGATACCAGCATCTTTCCAATCAGAAAAAGAACGCGCTTGTGTAACCAAACTTTTATCGGCGACATAAGTAGTAAAACCTTGTGAGTTAAAAAAATCGACAAACCAATGTCCCATTTTACCAGCCCCACCAATCACTAAAACTTTTCTGCCATTTCCTTTTCCTTCCGCTTCCACTCTAGCTCTTTCTTGATTGGTTAATGAAGAAAGAATTAACAATTGCAATATCTCTTCAGCAAGTTTTGGCGCAATACCAGCCTTTAGAGCATTATCTTTTGCCAGATTCAATACAACGCTCTCCCTCTCATAATCACGTGTGGCTCGACCAACTTGCTGCTTATATTGGCCTATTTCACCGACAATGCTCTGACGCTCACCTATAATTTCAATTATTTTCTTGTCTAATAAAGTCAATCGATCGCGCAATTCATCAAGGTTCATAATTTTCTTACCTTTTTTTAATAGCTTTAAGGTTTTATTTGGTTCTACTTGGAATGATAAAAGAATTTCTTATAAAATATAATACGCATTTATCTTATTAAATATGAGAATATGCATTAGATCCATCGATTATATAAAAGGAAAAGCAATGAAAACACGTGCAGCAGTAGCCTGGGAAGCAGGAAAACCATTAGAAATAGAACATATTGATCTAGCGGGACCGAAAGATGGGGAGGTTCTAGTTCGAAATATCGCGTCTGGCGTTTGCCATACTGATGCATTTACATTATCTGGTGAAGATCCTGAGGGAATTTTTCCAGCCGTCCTTGGGCATGAAGGTGGCGCTATAGTTGAAGAGCTAGGTGCAAATGTCACAAGTGTTGCCGTAGGTGATCATGTTATTCCTTTGTATACCCCTGAATGTGGAAAATGTAATTTTTGTGCGTCAAAAAAGACCAATCTCTGTCAAGCGATTAGAGCCACCCAAGGGCAAGGGTTAATGCCCGATGGTACGTCAAGGTTCTCAATGAATGGCAATACAATTTTTCATTACATGGGCACCTCAACATTTAGTGAATATAGTGTTTTACCTGAAATATCACTAGCGAAAATAAATAAAGCAGCGCCTCTTGAAAAAGTATGTCTATTAGGATGTGGAATTACAACTGGCGTAGGTGCTGTATTAAATACCGCAAAAGTTGAGCCAGGCTCAACAGTTGCTGTTTTTGGTTTAGGTGGAGTTGGTCTCAGTGTTATCCAAGGGGCAACTATGGCTAAAGCCTCCAGAATCATTGCGATTGATATCAATTCTGATAAGTTTGAACTGGCAAAACAAATGGGTGCAACCGATGTTGTTAATCCAAAAGAGTGCCCGTCGTCCATTGAAGAGGCTATTGTCGACATGACCAATGGTGGTGTTGATTATTCTTTTGAATGTATCGGTAATACCAAGCTAATGAGATCAGCGTTGGAATGCTGCCATAAGGGCTGGGGTGAATCCATTATTGTTGGTGTAGCTGGCGCTGGTCAGGAAATTTCCACACGACCATTTCAACTTGTAACTGGTCGAGTATGGCGTGGTACAGCTTTTGGTGGATGCAAGGGACGATCTCAACTTCCAGGAATGATAGATCAATATATGAATGGAGAAATCAAGGTAGATGAATTTATTACCCATACAATGCCTTTAGAAGATATTAACCATGCTTTTGATCTAATGCATGAAGGTAAAAGCATCCGCTCGGTTATACATTTTTAAACCTTATTAACTGAGCGCTACTTTATGAATAAGATTGTAAATGCAACTATCTTGCCTCAAAGGCTTCCAGATCAGCCAATGCACATAGCAAAATTGTGGTTTGATGATGCCTGTTTAAAAAGAAACCAACCTAACCCCAATGCAATGACCTTAGTTACTTCATCAGAGCGTAATAAGCCCTCTGCGAGAATTGTGCTGTGCAAGTCATTTATAGCTGATCCTGGTTATATTGTTTTCTTCACTAACTACCAATCAAGGAAGGGGCGTGAAATTATGCATAACTCTGAGGTATCTATCGTCTTTCATTGGGATCACTTAGGGCGTCAAATTCGAATCGAAGGAAAAGCAATTTTATCACCGCCTGAAGAGAGCGATGCTTATTATAAAACAAGAAATTTAGGTAGCCAACTCAGTGCTTGGGGTAGTGATCAAAGTCAACCTATTGAATCTAGAGAAGCATTAATTGATCAAATAAAATGTCGTGCAGATGAGCTTGGCTTAACTATTGAAAATAGCAGAGTTAGTTTAAAAGATTCAGAAAATTCCACTACACTTCCTCGTCCGCCTCATTGGGGTGGAATACAAATATGGGCCTCAACTATAGAATTATGGATGGATGGTGAAGATAGAGTTCACGACCGAGCTGCTTGGACTAGAGAACTTGAGC